>ERZ1673699.26-NODE-26-length-210092-cov-9.515119_pt1 | contig 210092 bp, 181 predicted proteins | sample MGYA00580229_ERZ1673699 | MGnify/ENA primary metagenome ERZ1673699 (study PRJEB41218, sample SAMN15661785) | gut metagenome | host: Homo sapiens | place: Canada: London | collected 2015-08-20/2019-03-30 | study: EMG produced TPA metagenomics assembly of... | reverse complement strand
CGCGAGCGTTATATATCATTCAACCCCTTTTTCGAGGCAAAAATTCGCCCGAAAATGCTCGAATATACAAACTTGTTCAAAAATGTTTTGTATATTTTTAGGAATTCGGTTTTCATTCAGCATAACTGTCGGATGTCGCCATGCAGACATATTGACACAAAGCACAAATTAGTATAAGATTATAGTGCAAATGCAGCGGCAGTGCAATTCAACCGATAATACCGGTCATGCTGCGTCCGTTTCAGATTCTGTCGGTCAAAGGCACAAGCCGCAGCACAGCAAAAAATCTTTGGAGGCAAAAGATGTATCCTTATATAAACCTTTTCGGGCTGAGTATTCCGAGTTATGGATTGATGATGGCATTGGCATTCATTGCGGCCATTCTTATTGCATACCATCGAACAAACAAAGCCGGACTTGACACCGATACGCTGCTGACGCTTGCAATAATAACGCTCACATGCGGCCTTGCCGGTTCATATCTGCTTTACATTTTTGTTACTTATTCCCTCAGTGAGATCTGGGGAAGCATTGTTGACGGCAGCTTCAGTGTTTTCAAAAGCGGCGGATTGGTATTCTACGGAGGGCTCATCGTCGGCGTGCTTTCCGGTTGGATATATCTGCACGCAAAAAAAGCCAGCTTCTATGAATACGCGGCTGTTATTGTTCCCGCAATTCCGCTTGCACACGCCATTGGGCGAATCGGCTGTTTCCTTGCCGGATGCTGTTACGGACGCATAGTTGACACTCCGATTTCCGTATACTACCGCAATCCGATCGGCGGTGCACCTGTCGGTGTTCCTGTTTTTCCGATTCAGCTTGTCGAATCCGCATGTAATATCCTGGTGTTTGTTATTCTGCTCATATACACACGCAAACGGTTGAAGGCAGGGAGTGTTCTGTTCCTTTATGCCATTCTGTACGGCATTGAACGTTTCTGCCTTGAGTATTTCCGCGCAGATGAGATCCGCGGAATTTTCCTTGGCCTGTCAACTTCGCAGTGGATCAGCATCGCAATGATAATATTTGGCATCGTAGGTTTTATTTTGGCTCGCCGCCGCGAGAATCGCATAAACAAAGCGCAAAGCGGCGAGCAAATTCAAACCGAACCGTTAAGCGATAATATTCATTCGGAAAATTCGCCTTCCAACGTCGGTTGATGCTCTCGTTTGCTCAGCAGCAACCAAATTGCAATGCATTATTTTAACCGCTGCATTAACCTTGAATAACGATGCACAAATTTTCCGGTTATTTTTTATAGGACCGCCGCTCAAGGCGGTCTTTTCTTTAAGCGTACTGTGATATATAATCTATTTTAGTTTTTTTAACCGAAATTGATGTTTTTTATGAAAGGATTCTGTATAATACAACCATAAAAAGAGAAGGGAGAATAACCAATGTCCGCAGAACGATCGATATCCGGCAACACAAGACGGCAGCTGATTTCTGCAATCAAGCAGCTGATGTCCACTCAGTCGTTCCGCTCAATTCGCGTGAACGATATTTGCGACCTCTGCCATATAAACCGCAAAAGTTTCTATTATCACTATAAAGACAAGTTCGACCTTGTCAACAACGTGTTCTATACCGAGTTCATCCTGCCCGCATCCCAAAAGCATTATGTTTCTGATTGGGATCTGCTTTCCGACATGAGCCGTTATATGTACGGCTGCAAAGCATTCTATCGAAATGCACTGCTCATTCGCGGACAGAATTCTTTTTATGATTATTTCACGGCAACGCTTGAGAGCATATGCGCAGCACTTGCGGCAAGTTCGCCCGGATGTACCCGAAACTCCGCAAAGTTTCTTTCCCGAATGCTTGCAAGCGCATTTGAGTACTGGCTCAACGAAAAGGATCCCTTAAGTCCGGAGAGTTTCATTGCAACGATTCGTCCGCTGCTGCTCACATCCGGAAATGGTCTTTCGGCAGTTGCAGGCTACGGATCTGACTTTGCCGCACTTACGCCCAACGCCTGACTTAATCCAAACATCCAAGTCGGTTTGACTCAAGACAGGCTCTAAGCATGGTTCTGTCATGTTTTCCGTTCATGCCTCTGTATTATCGGCATGGATAACGTTTGCAATGTTCCTTTGCAGGTTTTTTCCTTCCTGCATTTTCATCGTCGGTACCGCCCTGCTGCTTTTGTTGTTTTTTCGGCAGGGCGGTCTTTGCTTCAAAAGCGCACCTCGGAGCCGCCGAACAGGGTCTTTTCCCCTGTTTTGGAACCCACACACAAAAAAGAGGCTCTTTTTTCGATAAAAAAGTCCAAAATAAAATATATATTGCGTTCAGGTATTTGTCATTCATGACATTAGTGCTATAATAGTATTCATAACCGAATGACGGCTCACCCCGTCCTTTAAATTCAAGGAGGTTCACTTATGGTCAAACTAACCATTGATGAGAATCGCTGCAAGGGCTGCGGCCTCTGTGTGCGTGCATGTCCCAAGAAACTTCTTGAGCTTGCAAAACAAAAGCTCAACGAAAAGGGTTATCACCCCGCAATGATGACTGACCCCGAAGCATGTGTTGCCTGCGCAAGCTGCGCACGCACCTGCCCCGATGCAGTTATCACCATTGAAAAAGAGTAGGAGGAAAAGAACATGGCAAAGAAATTGATGAAGGGCTGCGAAGCTGTTGCAGAAGCTGCTATTCAGGCAGGCTGCCACTACTTCTTCGGTTATCCCATCACTCCCCAGAACGATATTCCCGAATACATGGCGCGTCGCCTTCCTCAGGTGGGCGGCTGCTTCCTCCAGGCAGAGAGCGAAGTTGCTGCAATCAACATGGTCTACGGCGCAGCAGCTGCCGGTGCAAGGTGCATGACAAGCTCCTCCAGCCCCGGAATCAGCCTTAAGCAGGAGGGCATGACCTATCTTGCAGGCGCAGAGCTTCCCTGTGTTGTTGTTAACATGGTTCGCGGCGGCCCCGGCTTGGGTTCCATTCAGCCCTCCCAGGGCGACTATTTCCAGGCAACCCGCGGCGGCGGACACGGCGATTACCATCCCATCGTTCTCGCTCCCGCTTCCGTTCAGGAAACCGTTGATCTCATGCAGGATGCATTCGACCTTGCAGACATCTACCGCACTCCCGTTATGATCCTTGCCGATGGTATCATCGGTCAGATCATGGAACCCGTTGAGTTCCACGAGAAGAAGGAAACCCGCGAGCTTCCCGCAAAGGACTGGGCAGCAACCGGTTGGAGTCCCGCAAGCAATCGCCCCCGTGCAATCGTCAACTCTCTCTACATTGAAGTTGAAGAGCTTCAGGAGCTGAACGACAGGCTTCAGGCAAGGTATCAGCACATTCGTGAAAATGAATCCCGCGCTGAGCTTTACAACACCGAAGGTGCGGAAATTATCGTTTGCGCATACGGCACCGTTGCCCGCATTTGCAAAGCCGCAATCGGTCTTTGCGCAAAGCAGGGCGTTAAAGTCGGTCTGTTCCGCCCGATCACCGCATGGCCCTTCCCCGAGAAGCAGCTTGCGAAAGCAATGGCTCAGGACAGCGTAAAGAAAGCAATCGCTGTTGAAATCAGTGCAGGTCAGATGCTTGAAGATGTCAAGCTGACCGTAAACGGCACCAAGCCCGTTGAGTTCTACGGCAAACCCGGCAGCTACACGCCGACAGCCGAAGAAATCGCAGAATATATCATGAAATCAAGGGAGGCTTAATTATGCAGACCGTATTTAAGAAAACCCCTATCCTGACCGACGCGGTGCTTCATTATTGCCCCGGCTGCGGTCATGGTATCGTTCACAGGCTCGTTGCGGAAGTTGTTGACGAGCTTGGCATTCAGGATCGCACAATCGCAATCGTTCCCGTCGGCTGCGCAGTATTCGGATATAAATACTTCAATCTCGACTCCATCGAGGCAGCACACGGAAGAGCGCCCGCCGCTGCAACCGGTGTTAAGCGCACCAACCCCAACAATGTTGTTTTCACATATCAGGGTGACGGCGACCTTGCTTCCATCGGCACGGCTGAAATCGTTCACGCTGCACACCGCGGCGAAAAGATCACCACGATCTTCATCAACAATGCAATTTACGGCATGACCGGCGGTCAGATGGCTCCCACGACTCTTGTCGGACAAAAGACCACAACCAGCCCCTACGGCCGTGATAAGGATCATTGCGGCAGCCCCATCCGCATCGCGGAAATGCTCGCAACCATTGAAGGCAGCGCATACATTGAGCGCGTTGCCGTCAACTCCCCCGCTAACATCGTCCGCGCCAAGAAGGCTATCAAGAACGCTTTTGAGTGCCAGCTCGCAGGCAAGGGCTTCAGCCTTGTAGAGGTTCTGTCCAACTGCCCCACAAACTGGGGTATGAGTCCCGTAGAATCTATGGAATGGCTCGAAAAGAACATGATCCCCTATTATCCTCTCGGCGTTAAGAAAGACATCACCAAGGAGGTATAAGTTATGCTTTGGACTAATATTTTCGCAGGCTTCGGCGGTCAGGGCGTTTTGCTCATCGGTCAGCTCCTTGCGTATGCCGGCATGTATGAGGGCAAAAATGTCAGCTGGCTTCCCTCCTACGGCCCTGAAATGCGCGGCGGTACCGCAAACTGCTCCGTTGTTGTTTCCGATGAACCCGTTGCGTCCCCCGTTATCAACAAGTGCGACTGCGTTATCGCGATGAACCGCCCCTCTCTCGACAAATTCGAGCAGAATGTTCTTCCCGGCGGCAAGCTGTTCATCAACAGCTCCATCATCGACAAAAAGGCAACCCGCACCGATATCGATGTCTACTACGTGCCCTGCAACGAAATTGCAGACAAGCTCAACAACCCCAAAGTTGCAAACATGGCAATGCTCGGTGCGTACCTTGAAGCAACCAAGGCTGTTCAGACCAAGAGTGTTCTTGATGCACTGCTCTATAAACTGGGCGAGAAGAAAGCTGCACTCATCCCCCTCAATGAAGAAGCAATCGAAGCAGGTGCTGCAAGCATCCGTAAATAATTCGGTTTCTTTTTGATATTTTTCAAGTTGAGCACGGGCTTATGCTCTGACAGGGCTCAGCTTATGAATCCATGCTGCACCGCACAGCCGCAGATCAGGTTGTGCGGTGCGCTTTTTATATCTGATTCGACACTGCACCGCTAAACTGTTTGATTCTTTTCAATACAAAACAAGGACGAGCCGGATTTGTCTCCGACCGTCCCTTTCATAAAAACAGGCTGTTTTTCAGTTCAATTTTTTTCACAAATCAGTTTTAAACCGATTTAGGCTCAATCGCAGTATCCGAATGCGCCGAATGACAGATTTCATGCCATTCACAGTCTCCGCAGACAGTTTTAAAAAGCAGTGCATCAGCCATAATGCATTGAGCTTTTTCGGATAGTGTTCCCCATTTCAACACCGTGCCCGGTTCAACTTTCAACAGACTCATTGCCGCCGAGTCATATCTTTTGACCTTTTCGGCGCATCGGCAGCACACGTCATCCGAATTCTGCGGTTCGGTGCGGTTTGGGCAGGCATTACAAACGGCATCGCTTGCCGGCACAATTTTGATATCGGCATCAGGTTTAAGTTTACTAACTATAGTGTTCATATTATCAATAAACTCATCACTGTATCCGCTTTGCCGATAATTCAGAATGCAAAACACATGATGCGGGCGTAAAATTTGAAAATCATCCATTTATGGCAGTACCCCCGTCACACGCGCACCAGCAGATAGCCATCCTGTCCCATCGGCACTTCACACACGGTTTTGCCGTTAAGGAAAGCATAACATCCGCCGCGCGTATTGTCAGCATCGCATATGCTGTTCACAAGGAAAACGGGACGCGGAATCTTTTTTGCCTGCTCGGCATACTCATTAACAAGTTTTGTGCGCCACATTTCCGTGTTGTATGTTACATATACGGGATAAAGCAAAAAATCAAATTTTTCTTTGTTTATCTGTTCAATGTTTTCCTCGTACCATAAGTCCCCGCAAACGGCAAGGGCGATTCGTTTACCCATATATGTAAAGGTTTTGAAACCATCGCCCTCCTTATAGTGCTCATCGGTAATATCATACTCCTTCCATCCTTTTGAAACGCGACGGAAGTTGTTTACGATTTCTCCATTCTTTCCGATGAACATATACGAGCTGTAAATCGCCTCATCGCAGAGTTCGTAATAACCGAACGAAACCGCAACGGAGTATTTTTTTGCTGTGTATCGCAGCATCTTTATCGGCTGTGAATCAACGCTCACAGCAACTGTTCTATCCCTTTCGAAATTCCATTTCAAGCTGTTAAAGCCCTGAAGATAACTTTCTCCGAACGCAACAAGGTCAACTTTTTTTCGGAGTGAGGCAAGTGCCTTTTCAATACGATTAACATTCAGTGCTATTGAATCATCAAGCGTCGGTTGAGAAGCAAGTGCAATTTTCATGTTATTAACGTCCTATGTCTTTTCGTCAGTGAATTCTTTAATATATCTTTAATTTTTCGCAAACGCACCGAAATGCCTGCCCCCCATGCACGCTCTGTGCAAAAGGAGCAGGCGTGTTATGCATTAGTTTCGGGAAAGAATCAAAATCTGCCCTTTAATGCATTTTGTCCGAATCAATCGGCAATCATTGCTGCGCGAAGAATCATGGTCGCATCGGTGATTGAAACCGTGCCGTTACCGTCAAAGTCCGCCGCAAGGATCTGAGTATCGGTCAGCGCAGCCGTTCCCATTGCATAACGCATTGTCATGAGCGCATCGGAAATGGTTATTCTGCCGTCGTTGTCAACATCGCCGAGAGTGTACGGCGGGTTTACGTACGTAATGGAGATATCGTCAACCCAGCCTTTGTCCTGTCCCTTATTGACGGAACCGTCCTTTTCGTAGGACCATTTGAATATGTAGTTGCCGTCGGAAGGAGCAGTGTACTCATAACGGTTCCATATTGTGGTTTCGCCGGAGATGTTTTCAACGACGTTGCCGTTTACATAGAACTTGAGCTTATCATAATTCGCCTCGCTGCTGACTGCCCATGCAAAAGTGAGCTTATCACCGGCGGAAAGGTGAATCGTGTCCATTGTGACAGCGGACTGACTGTTGCCTGCGCCGCTGTTGGTGCTTGCGCCGGCAAGACGTGCACTGAAAGTCGTCATATCAATCTGCCATGCATACGTTCCGGTCGAGACAAAGTTCAGATTGCCGCCCTGCACGTTAAGTGCATCGTTAAGGCTCGGGTAATAGTTGACGGTTACGGAAATCGTTGCGGTAAATGACGCACCCGTGTCCTTATCAGTCGCAGTTGCGGTAACGGTTGTTGTACCTTCTGCAACGCCGGTTACGGTTGCTTTTGTCATGCCGCCGCGGACGGTTGCAATGTTTTCGTTCGCGCTTGTCCAAACAACTTCATAGTTATTTGCGTTTGCAGGTTCACGAACGATATTCAGTGCAGCGCCGAAACCCTGATAAGTTTCAATTTCCTGTTCCGCAAAGCTTATTCCCTGAAGCTCGACAGGTTCAAGAGAACCGCCTTCACCTTCGGTAATCTGTGCAGTGCTGATGTTGTATGCATAGTCGCCCACCTTTGCATAAACCGTTGTGCGATTGCCGACGTCAAACTCAAGCATGGTGAGTGCTCCGCGGGTCGTTTCTTCAACGGCAGCAGAGGTGATAAGGTTTGTGCAGGCACTGTCTGAATAGATGCCGACATAGGATACGTAATGATTATCGCTTACGTACAGCATAAGCTGACCGTTCTGCATGTTCCAGTAAACAACTTCGGGTTCCTGTGTATCAACGGTTATCGGGATTTCCCAATAAGCGCATTCATTTGCGGAAGGGTTGAATTCATCATAGGAATGCATGTAAGCTGTCATCCTGAGTTTTACGGTTGTTCCGTTAGGCAGGTTGCTGCCGTCCCAGTCGGGAAGCTCTTCTTCGTACGTTCCGAGAGGTTCGATATCAGTATACCAGCTCTTCTCACTGCACTTGCGTGCCCACGGCACCTGAAGGTTGTAATACTCTTCGTTTGTCTGTGCGTTCACGATTGAATACTCAAAGTATTCGCAGTTGCGGAGCAGATAGTTGTATGCCGTGTCAACCGCATCCATCTTGCCGTCGCCGTTGGGGCTTATGCTTGCGCGGTCAAACAGGAAGTTTTCAGTGTCGGTAAAAGGATTTTCACCGAATGCGATATAGTTTTCGCCGCCGATGGAAGAACCGGCGGTGTTGATGCCCCATTCAGCGGGAATAGGATCGCCGTTTCCGAGATATTCGTCATAATAGAAATCTCTGTCAAGAACGCTTGCCTTTTCCCAATCGCCGTAGAATCCGAGATAGGGAACCGAAAGGTTCACATCGCCTGCAAGAGTAACAAAGCCCTCTATATATGCACCGTTGGGGAACTTTTCGTTCAGCGTTGCGGCATAACCGCTTACATTAACGGTAACGTTCACTGTTGTTCTGCCGTTCGCGGGAACGGTTACGGACTGAGGAACAGTAACATTCACGTTGTTAGTGATGTTCGAAGCAGAGCCCGCCATAGTGTAATATGACTGCCCTCCGATGGATACCGTGCCGGTGTTTTCAGTCAGAACATAAACTGTGGGAGTATAGGTCTTTGCAGTGCTGCCGAAGTTTACAATATCAAAGCTGAAATTGAAAATACCGGTACGATTGTCGTCATCACCGAGTTCGATTTTCGGACGGAGACTGCCTTCAACCTCAATATAAGCCTTTGTGTTGATTGCAGCAGTGAGGTTCGCTTGGCCTGCGCCCTGCCAACGGGGAGAATACGGAGTGTTTCCGGACTTGCTGGGAACAGCAGTGCTCATAAGCAGGGTGTTTACCATCTCCATGCGTGCCTGTTCGGAAAGGGACGGGAACGCTGTGTTGACGTACTGATTGACAAGAACCATGCTGCCCGCAATATGCGGAGAGGCCATGCTCGTGCCGCTCTTTGTGCCGTAGTTGCTGTAGGAGTACTGAGAATCCGTTGCCGCACGAATGTTGTCGCCGGGAGCCATGATTTCAGGTTTGATGCTGAGGTCGGCCGTTGTGCCCCAAGAGCTGTAGCTTGTGGGAGTCGCCGAAGAGCTGTTGCTGCTTGCCGCAACTGAAAGAGAACCGCCGAGGGTGCTGGGGCTTGCAACAACGCCGTTGTCCATGTTGAATGTGGGCTGTTTGCTGCCGTAATTATTGCCCGAACCCGCAGTACCGCTGTTGCCCGCCGCAACTGCGCAATTCACGCCGTGTGCGGTAAGAAGAGCAAAGACTTCTTCCATATCTGCCTCACCCTGAGTGAAGCCGTTGTCCGAGCCGAGACTCATATTGAGTGCATCAACTTCAAGCCAAGCGCAGTCTTCAAGTGCCGCAAGGATCTCGGACCATGCCGCGCCGCCGTTCTGGAAAACCTGCATGGATATGATCTGTGCATTATATGCAACACCGCGTGACGAACTGTCGCAGCCGGCAGCAATTGAACTTACATGCGTGCCGTGATCACTGCCTGCACTTGCGTGACTTACATCCGTATTGCCGGCATAATAGTTAAATGTGAACGGAAGCTTTGCGCTGTGGTACAGCGTTGCGCCGGTCAGAGTGCCGTTATAGCGTTCCTCCGCGCAGAGATCGTAGCGGTTGAGCACGCTTTGAATTCCTGCCGCATCGAAATGCGGATCCTGCGGTGCGGTTGCAAAATTCGTGTGATTAACTTTGATTCCGGTGTCAATAACCGCAATCGTCTGTCCCTGTCCGGTGTAGCCCAAGGCCCACATGTCATCCGCGTTTATGAACCCCACGGAAGTGCTGAGCTTTGTGGGGTTTCCGTCGGGCTTTGCGTCCTCGGGAAGCTCATATTCGGCTGCGCGATAACAATCCTCAACGCCGTTGAGCTTTTTAATCTCTTCAATGAGACGATACTCTCCGCGGAACGAAAAACCGTTGAACAGAAGCGTGTAGTGATAGGAAATTTCGAGATTTCCTCCCTTAACGAGCTTCTTGTTGATTGCCGCAAAAAGCTTGTCCTGCTTTGCAGCAAGCGCTTTTGACATTTCTGCGGAACGCTCATTCGATACATCGGTCTTTGCAAGAACCGGTGCATCCTTCAGCTTTACGATGATCGGAACGATCTCATCGGGTTCGGCGGCAGGTTCGCTGCTGCGCTTGCGTTCCGGCGAGTCATTTTCAAGTATGCTCACCGGAGCTGCGTTTGCCTCCCTCGGCATGAAGCCGACGAAAGAAAACGCCATTGCCGCGACCATAAGCATCGCGACAAGCTTTGTCAAGGTTTTCTTCATGGATTTCCTCCGTTTTTTATTCAAACGCGGATGTTCCGCATTTGTTTCATTGATAATGCAGCGATGGTTTTCCGCCAAAACAAATCAGTTTTCGTCGGCGGACACAATGCCGTTCATCATGTTCCCGATTCGGAAGCATTCGATTTTTAACGCTTATTCCTGAAAAAAGCTGTCAGTAAATTTCGGCACTCTTCTTCTCGAATGCCCCCAACGTACGGAATATTGATATTCGTCATCCCGCACGACAGTTCGCACCTTGAAACACAGCATCCGGCCTCGGGGTCAAACGCACCGAAGACAACCGCCGCAATGCGAAAATTCATTATCGCACCCATGCACATTGCGCAGGGTTCAAGCGTAACGTAAAGTATGCAGTCGTTCAGGCGGCGAGTGCCAAGTTTTTTTGCTGCTGCGCTGAGCGCAAGCAATTCTGCATGCGCGGATGCATCGCTGCGTGTTTCAACAAGGTTGTGTGCGCGGGATATGATTTCTCCGCCGCAAACAACGCATGCACCTACAGGAACCTCCCCCACCGCCGCGGCAGTGCGGGCTTCATCCAGCGCATCGAGCATATATACCGTTGAAATCTCGTTTTGTTCCTTCATCACTCAATTATATCATATTTTGAGTCGAAATGGAACAACCTAATAACAAAAATGTGTACTTTCGGAGGCAATAATTTTTCATGGATGAACGTTTCCCCGCAATAAAGGCCTGTGCCGCAATTTTGCTCAGCACGGCGGCGCTCTTGTTCCTGCTTGTTTTTTCCTGCTGCAGCGGTCAAAATTCCGATGACATCAAGCAGGGAGCAAATGCAGATACGATTATTCCCGGCGATGATCCGACTTTCGAGACGGCGTTATTCTCAAGCGGAACATATATTAATTCTGTCGACGTTTCGAACATGACAAAAGACGCCGTGCGCACCCTGCTCTCTCCCAAGCTCGAACGAGCAAAATCCGAATATCACATAGAAATTGAATTTCAGCAAAACGACAGTTCAATCTGTATCATCAACGGAACGGATCTGACGTTGAAAGACGATTTAGAGGCTGTTATGTCAAAAGCACTTGAGTGCGGGGCGGGACAGTATACGACTGCAATCGAACCCGTTGACGACATAAAGCTCCGAAACAGTATTGATTCGGTCGCAAAAATTGCAGAGAAAACACCGGTTCCCGCACAAATCCTGACTCACTCCGCCGCAGGCTGTTCTGAGCTGCCCGTGTTGAAAAAGAATGCACGTTTCTGCCTTACGGCACCCGTCAACGGCTGTCAAATCGACCGTGATGCCGCCGTCAAACAAATATGCAGCGGTGAAACCCGTTTCTCGCTGCCTCTGCATACGGTTTTATGCACCGATAAAATACCCGAAATGCCTGAGCTGCGGGCAAGCTTTTCAACATCTTTTGCCGCCGGTTCCTTATGTTCCGAGAATCGCGTTCATAATATCACAAAGGGCGCGCTTCTTATTGACGGAAGCATTGTTCCTGCCGGGCAAACCTTCTCGTGCAACGATTCTCTCGGAGTGCGAAGCAGGGAAAACGGTTGGCTGCCCGCAACCGCATTTGCAAACGGAGGGGCTGAAACACGGCAGGAGTACGGCGGTGGAATCTGCCAAATCAGCACAACGCTGTACAATGCAGTTCTGCGCAGCGATCTTGAAATCATTGCAAGAAGCGGGCACACGCGCAAGGTGCGTTATATCGGCGGCGGGTTGGATGCAGCACTGAGCGGCAAAGACAAGGACTTTGTTTTCCGTAACAACACCGATTCCGATATTTACGTTTTTATGTGGGTTGATGAATCGCAAAAAACTTTGTGCTGTGAAATATACGGCTGTCCTTTCCCGTCGGATTTCGACAGAGTGGACACCGTTTCGGAACTTACATCTTCAACTCCTCCTTCCGAACCTCAGTTCGTTCTTGATTCAGCACTTGAACCCGGCGAATGTGTTCTGAAAAGAAAGGCCATTGCAGGCAGCACATATCAAAGCTATCGTGTTTACTCTCTGAATGGTGAAATAATTCGCAGGGTTCCGATCGATAAGACCGAGTACCCCATGCATCCCGCACTGTATGCCGTCGGGCAGGGTAAATCATAACCGTTCTGAGCTTTGGTGCGTTCTTCTTGCGCTTTATTCGCGTTTCCTTTATAATATGTTCACAAACCCACCGCCGTAGAGCGGGTTTTATCCGCAAGCTAAGAGCGCAATGGGATAAAAGGAGCAAAAATGCAGCCGATAGATCAAAAAACGGAGAAAAAAACCGTTGCCGGTATCAACCGAAACATTTCTCGCGGAAAACGAAGCAGCAATCAGAAGCGCAATGAGAACCGCGCCGATGCTGCATATGCCGACAAAAGTTTTTGCAGCTCATATAAAATTTATAATTTGGACAACTCCTATGACGGATTTTCCGAAAGAAGCGAATGTGATAAAAAACAGCCGCTTCCGATGTCCAAAGCGGAGCTTTTTGAGCAGGTCGGAAAGGATGTTCCCGACTTTGTTCTTGTTACGGGGGATGCTTACATTGATCATCCGTCGTTCGGAACAGCGATAATCGGAAGAGTTCTCCTTTCACACGGTTATTCTGTCGGAATAATTGCTCAGCCCAATTGGAAAAGTGCTGAATCGTTCAAAGTTTTCGGCAAACCCAGGCTTGGCTTTCTTGTGAATTCCGGGAACATGGATTCCATGGTGAATCATTACACGAGTGCAAAGAAACCGCGAAGCGAAGACGCCTACACGCCCGGCGGCAAGCGCGGGAAGCGGCCCGATCGTGCCGTTAATGTTTACTGTAAATGTATCCGTAACATCTACGGAGATATTCCTATCGTTATCGGCGGCATTGAAGCGAGCCTCCGCCGCTTTGCTCATTACGATTATTGGGACAACCGTGTTTTACCTTCCGTTCTTGTATCCTCAGGTGCGGATTTGTTGATTTACGGCATGGGTGAACGCCAGATTATCGACATTGCGGAGGCTTTGGACGGCGGCATTGCTGCACGGGATATTACCTATGTTAAGGGAACTGCATATTGGGCGGATAACCTCTCGCGCGTGTATGAGTACGCTCTTATTGACAGCTTTGAAAAAGTATCAAACGACAAAAAAGCTTACTGTGCTGCGTTTATGACACAATACCGTGAACAGGATGCGATAAGCGGCGCAACGCTTGTTCAGCCGCACGGGAGTGGATTTGTTGTTGTAAACTCACCCGCCATGCCGCTTTCACGCAACGAGTTGGATGCTGTTTACGATCTTCCTTATACACGCCTTCCCCATCCTTCCTACACCGAGCATATTCCCGCTTTGGATGAGGTTCGCTTTTCCCTTGTCAGCTGCCGCGGCTGCTACGGCCAATGTGCGTTTTGTGCGCTTACTTTTCACCAGGGACGCGTCATTCAATCCCGAAGCCACGAATCGCTGATTGCCGAAGCCAAGCTTATGACCAAAATGCCCGAATTCAAGGGCTATATTCACGATGTCGGAGGGCCAACGGCGAATTTTCGTCAGCCTGCATGTAAAAAACAGCTTACGAAGGGTGTATGTAAAGACCGAACCTGTTTGGGATATTCACCCTGCAAAAACGTTGAAGTCAGCCATACGGATTACGTTGAACTTCTGCGCAAGCTCCGCAGACTGGACGGTGTGAAGCGTGTGTTCATCCGTTCAGGTATTCGTTACGATTACCTGATGTATGATAAAGATGAAACATTTTTTAAGGAACTTATTAAATACCATATAAGCGGACAACTTAAGGTTGCGCCCGAGCATATCGATGATCACGTGCTTGAGATGATGGGCAAGCCCGGAGGTGAACTGTACCAACGCTTTGTTCGAAGATATAAGCAGCTTAATGATGCTCTCGGAATGAACCAATACATTGTTCCGTACTTCATGTCAAGCCATCCGGGCAGCACTTTGAACTCTGCAATCGCACTTGCAGAATACCTGAAGGCGAGCGGGCAGCGTCCGGAGCAGGTTCAGGATTTTTATCCCACTCCCGGCACTCTTTCCACCTGCATGTTCTATACGGGACTTGACCCGCGAACAATGAAGCCGGTTTATGTTCCCGTTTCGCCCGAGGAAAAAGCAATGCAGCGCGCCCTCATGCAGTTCTTCATTCCAAAGAATCGGCCTCTCGTCCGAAAAGCTCTCAGGCTTGCAGACAGGGATGATCTCATCGGCAGCGGCAGGAACTGTCTTGTTCCGGATGTGCATCAAAGCCCGGCACACAGCGGAGGCTCCTCCTCTGCGACAAAAAGCAATCACCGTTCGCAGTATGGAGCGACGGAACATTCGGCAATCAAACGAAAAGATGCGCGGCAGCATACCCGTTTCGGTTCCGTTGAACAGAGCCGCAGCAATGGGCCGAACAGAGGTGTTCAAGGCAAAAAAACGGTTAAAACATCCGATAAGCGTTCAGGCGTAAAGAAGCATCGCTGATGTTTATAAAGCCTGTGAAAACATTTTGTGGTCGTTGCTGCGGAATGTTGGCATATTGCGCCGCTTTGTGCTATAATATTTTTATCAACAGCCGCCTTTGGGACGGTTGATGCTGGTTAAAGGATTTTTAACATGAAAAAACAAACTAAATCCGCAGTAAATGCCGGTTTCGTGCAGGGAGCTGCAATTCTCGGCATTGCGGGGCTTTTGGTCAAAATCATTGGGGCGGTGTACAGAATTCCGCTTGCAAACATTGTCGGCGAAAGCGGCATGGCGTATTACGAGGTTGCTTACCCTTATTATTCCTGGCTGCTCGTCATATCCTCTGCGGGACTTCCGACAGCAATTTCTAAGCTTGTTTCTGAACGAATAGCACTGGGCGATATCGTCGGAGCAAAACGTGTATTCCGTGCAGCTTTGCGCTTGCTTTTTGTAATCGGAATTGTCACTGCCGTTCTTCTGTTTGTTCTTTCATCACCGATCGCAAACCTTTCCGGTGCAGCACCGGCAAGGTATTCCCTTATGGCATTGTCGCCTGCACTGCTCTTTGTGTCCGTCATGTGTGCCTACCGAGGGTATCTGCAGGGAATGCAGTGCATGACCGGAACAGCAATCAGCCAGATCGTTGAGCAGCTCATCAAACTCATATTCGGGTTCGGCCTTGCGTTTTTATTCGTCAAAACACGCCCCGATGCCCCTGAGTTGGCGGCAATGGGAGCATTGATAGGCGTCAGCGTTTCAGAGCTTGTTGCGCTTGCTGTCATCAAGTTTTATTATGATGCTCGCATTCGCAATCGCTCTCTTCCCGTCTGCGTTTCAACAAAAGGCGCAAAAAGCGGGCTTCGCGGCTCAATCATCAAGCGTTTGCTTGCAATTGCAATTCCGATAACCATCGGCGCATCAATAATGCCTGTTACGGGAATTGCCGACTCCGTGTTCATTATCAATTTTCTTGAAAAGCACGATATTGCAATGGGTATTGCGGAAGAAATCGCAAACGAAAATGCGCGTGTTGCGTACACTGTTCTCCGCAGCTACGTCACTCCGCTTATCAACATGCCGGCCGTGCTGACACTTTCGCTTTCAATGAGTCTCGTTCCCGCAATCTCCCAAGCCGTTACGCGCAAGGAAAAGCGCATTGTTAACGCCGCAAGCAGAACGGGCATCAAGCTTGCCATGTTTATCGGTGCACCGTGCGCAGCAGGACTGTTCATTCTCGGCGGTCCGATAATGTCCCTGCTTTATTCGGCTGTCCGCAACAATCAGGACAGGTTCATCCAGGCTCAGCAGGTTATGTATATCGCTGCCGTCGGGGTTCTTTTCCTTTCACTTGTTCAAACGCTCACCGGCATAATACAGGGTCTCGGCAAGCCGCGCGTTCCGGTCTATTTCCTTGCTCTCGGCGGTATTGTTAAAGTGGTCAGCATGGTGATTCTTATGCAATTCACAAGCATGGGCATTCTCGGGGCTGCATTGTCCACCGTGCTCTGCTATGCGGTTGCAGGAATTGCCGATACTGTTTACGTAATCCGAAAAACACGAATGAACATAAGCTATACGGATACATTCGCAAAACCTCTGTTTTCAAGCATTGTCATGGGCTTCGCCGTCTTCGCTGTGTATACTCTCGGTTCAAAGCTCGGACATCCGACGCTTGCAACGCTTGCCTCGCTCTGCGTCGGCGTGGCAGTATACGGAGGACTTATGATCCTGCTTCGTCCTTTCAGCAACAGTGACCTTGAATTCCTTCCTAAAAAGGATCTGTTCAGGCGTATTTTCCGTGTTATCTGATTCGAATTGCATACACACTTAACAGGTTAATTTTTCGGTTAGGAGGAAGCAATGCCGGACTACAGACGTATAATTGAAGAGCGAGAACGTCAAACGCTTTCGCCCTATGCAGCCTTGAGTGCAGAAACACGCGGTCGGGAATATCCCATTGACCCCTGCCCTGTTCGCACCGAATTTGTACGTGATCGCGACAGGATAATTCATTGCAAGAGTTTCCGCCGCCTTAAGCATAAAACGCAGGTGTTCCTTTCACCCGTCGGTGACCATTACAGAACGCGGCTTACGCACACATTGGAGGTTGCTCAAATCGCCCGAACGATTGCCCGCGGACTTCTGCTCAATGAGGATTTGACTGAAGCCATAGCCATGGGGCACGACCTCGGGCATACGCCTTTCGGCCATTCCGGCGAAAGCGTCTTGAACAGAATCGTTCCCGGCGGCTTTGAACATAATAAGCAAAGTCTTCGCATCGTTGAAAAGCTTGAAAACGGCAAAGGACTCAATTTGACTTTTGAAGTTCGCGACGGGATTCTGAATCATAAAAAGAGTGGGCATCCTTCAACGCTTGAAGGTGTTGTTGTGAGCCTTGCCGACAGAATTGCCTATGTTAATCACGATATAGACGATGCCGTTCGCGCAGGACTTCTGTCAAACGATATTCTTCCCAAAAGCTGTATTGAAGCCATAGGCGCAACCCACGGCGAACGGATAAACACCCTCGTTCTTGACATTCTTCAAACAAGCAGCGGCAAGAATCATGTTGAAATGAGCGGCGAAATCAGCTCCGAATTTGAGAAGCTCCGCCAATTTCTTTTTGATAACCTGTATCATGATTCCGCCGCAAAAGCCGAGGAAGGCAAGGCGGAAGGTGTTATCGAACGGCTGTATTATCATTATCTCAAACATGTCAGCGAGCTGCCGCCGGAGTTCACAAAGTATATTGATGAGGACGGCCCCGACCGCATTGCAGCGGATTATATCGCCTGCATGACCGACAGATACGCCGTGCGCGACTACACGCGCCTTTTTGTCCCCGCCGACTGGGCCTGATTTGTCGAATTTGATTTGCGTACATTGAACACAAAAAGAAAGGCAGCTGCAAGTCGTTGCCTTTCTTTTTTTATATTCCAGAAACGGTGAATACATAATTGATATCTGTGCTGTTCAGGCCCAGATTTCAGTTCATTGCCCTTGAAAGCAGAAGTTTTGCCGCTTCGATATAGCCCTGCTTTCCCATTCCGCATATCTGCGCAATGCAGACAGGCTCAATAACGCTGACGGCACGAAAAGGCTCACGGGCATGAATATCGCTCAAATGAACCTCCACAGTCGGCAGTCCGACCGCCTCTATTGCGTCGCGGATTGCATAGGAATAATGCGTGTATGCTCCCGGATTGATTATGATTCCGTCAAACTCGTTCATTGCGGCATGTATTGCATCAATGATATCACCCTCGTGATTGGATTGGAACGCTGCAAGTTCCGAACCGCAGGATATGACATAGCCATTCAGTTCTTCCGTAATCGTCTCAAGTGTATCCGTTCCGTATACATTCGGAGAGCGCATCCCTGTCAAATTCAGGTTTGGACCGTTAATAACAACAAGTTTCATTTTTTTGCGCCTTTCGTATTGTTAGCAACATTATAGCACAATTCGCTGCGTTATGGTATAATCAAAAGCATGAAAAAGAACTTGAACAAACTGCACCCGAATACATGCCGAGCTCTGCCGGAAGCTGCTGAGCACGGTACGGCGTTCTATGCCGTCATAGGAGATCCGATTGAACACAGTCTTTCCCCGGAAATATACGCGCCCATGTTCGGACAATTCGGCATCAATGCCGTTTTTTTGAAAATCCGCGTAGTAGAATCGGAATTATGCCGCATACGCTCAATCGTGTCTGAGCGTTCACTGAGCGGATTTGCCGTTACAATGCCGCATAAAAAGGCAATTATTCCGCTGCTTGACGGGATTGATGAAACTGCCGCCGAATGCGGCTCGGTAAACATCGTTACAATAAGCAATAACGGAAGCACCTTAATCGGACACAATACCGACGGCGACGGTTTGATAAACGCGCTCAGGGAAACCGGGGCTGAGCTGAGCGGTGCACATGCCGTCATTCTCGGACACGGCGGCGCAGCAAACGGCGCGGCTGCTGCGCTTCTTCGTGCCGGAGCCGAAATCAGGTTCGTTACCCGTGATAAGAAGAACAGGATTGACATGTTTTCCGCAATTAAACATGCTGAAACAGAATCCCGTCTTCTTTCTTCTGCCGACATTCTGATTAACGCAACTCCTATCGGTATGCATAACATGAACAACGACTGCTCCGATTATGAAGAGACTTCATTTCTGAATTGTCTTAAGCCCTCTTGCATTATTGCAGACATGGTCTATCGAACAAACGGCACAAAGCTCGTGCAGGATGCCGTACGCTTGGGCTTGACTGCCTTCGGCGGAGAGCGAATGCTCTTTCATCAGGGGAAACTGGCTTTTAAGCTTTGGACCGGGCTTGAATATATCCCCGAAAGCTGAATTATCGCTGTTCGACTTTAAGGTTAAATCCATGTGCTTCTTTCAGATTCAAACAATTATGCAAAAGCCCGCCGCAGACAATGTTATTCCGTGCGGCGGGCTTTTAATCAATCAACAGTTTTCAGCCTTGTGAAACAATTTCATCGCAATATGTTTCAAATCAGAATTCGAATTCCAACGGTTCATTTGTGAATGAGCTGAACACTGCCTTTGCATTTTTGATGTAAAGAGCCTGTGTGTTTCCGTCGTTTTCATCGTACATTGCACGAAGCGACGGATAAGCATCCAGCATTGACCTGCGTGCTTCAACCCTGTTATCTTCAACAAGTTCCCCGCTCAGCCTAAGCCATTCACCCGTTTCTGCTTTAAACGCACAAAGCTCAAACTTGGGATTCGCTGCAAGCTATTTTGAAACATCCTTCGCTCTGCCCGTTTGAATATACAGTTTGCCGTCAAAGATATGAATCGTGCCGAACGGACGTACTCTCGGCTGCTCGCCGTCCGCTGTTGCAAGGTAGTATGTCCCTGTATCCTTCAAAAACCGGCAAACTTTTTCCATTGCTTCGCGCGATGCAGCCGTTGCGCAGGTGTTTTCAGCATTTTCGTTCATGTACGCTGCCTCCTGATTAATTATTTTACAACGATGTTCACGATGTTGCGAACGGCAATGAATTTCACAATATTCTTGCCCTCAACCCACGGCAGAACTTCTTCATTTTCAAGCACAAGTTTGCGCAAAGCTTCCGTTTCCATGCCGACAGGTATGCTCATCTTTGCACGAACCTTGCCGTTGATCTGAACAGCAATTTCCATTTCATCCTTTACGAGAGCTGCCTCATCGAACTTCGGCCACTCAGTTTCATAAATCGGCTTGTCGAATCCGATGACGCTGTTCATTTCCTCCGTGATATGCGGCGCAACGGGATTCATCAACACAAGCAGTGTGTGCAGCTCATCACGAGTAACATCGCCCTTTGCGTAAATATCGTTTACAAGGCTCATCATCGCCGCAATCGCGGTGTTGAACTTCATACGTTCGTAATCTTCACTTACCTTTTTGATGCAGCCGTGGACTGCCGGAGCAAGCTCCCTGCGAATGCCCTCGCCTTCCGTGAGCATATCCTGCAAACGCCACACACGCTCAAGGAATCTGCGGCAGCCCTTAACACCCGCCGTGCTCCACGGAATCGTTTGGTCAAATGCGCCTATGAACATCTCATACATGCGCACGGTATCTGCACCGTATTCATTCACAAGGTCATCGGGATTGATAACATTGCCGAAAGATTTGCTCATTTTTCTTCCGTCCTCGGCAAGAATCATTCCGTGGCTGGTGCGCTTCATATAAGGTTCCGGGCAGCTTACAACGCCGATATCATACAGGAATTTATGCCAGAATCTTGAGTACAGCAGATGCAGCGTTGTATGCTCCATTCCGCCGTTGTACCAATCCACGGGCAGCCAGTAATCGAGCTTTGCTTTATCCGCGATTGCGGTATCGTTATGCGGATCGCAATAGCGTATATAATACCAACTTGAACCCGCCCAATTGGGCATTGTATCTATCTCGCGTTCAGCAGGTGCACCGCATTTCGGGCAGGTGGTATGGATCCACTCTGTCGCCCTTGCAAGCGCGGATGAACCGTCTTCAGCCGGACGGAAGTCATCAAGTTCGGGCAATTTGAGCGGAAGTTCATCCTCCGGCACGGGAATCCAACCGCAATGATCGCAGTGAACCAGGGGTATCGGTTCTCCCCAGTAACGCTGACGGCTGAACAGCCAATCGCGGAGCTTGAAATTCGTCTTTTTCTTTCCGATGCCCTCTTCTTCAAGCCAATGAATCATTGCGTTCTTTGCGTCCGCAACCTGCATTCCGTTCAGGAAGCCGGAATTTACTAAGATACCGTTTTCGCAGTCCGTAAAGGCCTCATTTTCAATGTTTCCGCCCGACACAACTTCAACTATCGGCAGTCCCATCTTCTTTGCAAAGGCATAATCCCTCGTGTCGTGTGCGGGAACAGCCATAATTGCGCCCGTTCCGTAACCCATGAGGACATAATCCGAAATCCATACGGGAATCTGATTGCCCGTTGCAGGGTTAATTGCAGTGATGCCTTCAAGCGGCACGCCTGTTTTTTCCTTTGCAAGCTCGCTGCGCTCGAAATCGCTCTTGTGCGCCGCCTGTTCACGATAAGCGTTAACGGCCTCCATATTTGTAATCTTATCAGCCATTGCGTTCACGATCGGATGCTCGGGTGCAACTACCATATATGTTGCACCGAACAGCGTATCCGGGCGAGTGGTGAATATGCGCAGTCCTTCGGGATACCCTTCAATTTTGAAAGTTACTTCCGCACCGATGCTGCGGCCGATCCAGTTTTTTTGCGATGATTTCACTCTGTCGATAAAATCAACGGTATCAAGGTCATCAATCAGCCTGTCTGCATATTCCGTTATGCGCAGCATCCACTGAGAACGAACCTTTCGCACAACGGGCGAACCGCAGCGTTCGCAGTTGCCGTCAACGACTTCCTCATTCGCAAGACCAACCTTGCAGGAAGGGCAGAAATTGATAGGAAGCTCCGCTTTATATGCAAGACCCTTTTCGAAAAGTTTCAGGAAAATCCACTGCGTCCAACGATAGTATGCAGGATCGGACGTATAGATTTCACGCGAGTAATCAAACGAAAATCCAAGCATTTTCAGCTGATTGTGAAAAACGCGCATATTGCGCTCAGTTACCTTTGCGGGGTGTTCGCCGGTTTTTATTGCATAATTCTCCGTCGGCAGACCGAAGCTGTCATAACCGATCGGGAAAAGGACATTGTAGCCTTCCATGCGGCGTTTTCTTGAAATGATATCCAGCGCTGTGTTGCTGCGCGGATGACCGACATGCAGCCCTGCTCCGCTGGGAAACGGAAATTCAATTAGAGCATAATATTTCGGCTTTGTAAAGTCGTCTTTTGCTTCAAAGCAATGCGTATCATCCCATATTTTTTGCCATTTTCTTTCGATTGGCAAATGTTCATAACGTTCACTCATAGATTTTTATTCTCCTTCTTGGTGTTGTTTCGAATTCAATTCATAAAAAAACCCCCGCTCGAATGCGGCATTGACTGCCGATCCGAAGACGAGGGAAACACACGATAATCTGCCCACGCGGTACCACTCCGGTTGCTTTGCCGCACACTGAATATGCGCAGCAAAACCGCTCAATGCCCTTAACGCGGGCTTGCGTTTGCAGCTAATGCAGGAAAGCTTTTAATATTGAAACATGTCTCCCCTGCCTCGCGGCAAAAGCTCTGCGGTGAGCAACAAACCCCTTGCACCGTCTCGCACCATACCGACGGTTCTCTTATGCCTCGGAGTGTTTGTATATCCGCTTCAAAGCCGGTAGCATTATTAACATGATTTGCACATGACTTCCGTACTTCAGCAATTCGAACTGCGGCTGTCATCCAAGCATACTCTCGGTTAACGGAATGCACTGCCGTTCACCTGATGCAAGTATAATTATAGCCGTTTTTTTTCGTTTGTCAAGAAAAAACCGATGCCATCAATTTTTGAACAATGCAGCTTGGGACCGATTTCGCACAGAACGGTTTGATTTTCCGTTCGGAACTGTTTCCGTCACGCTGCCATGCTCATGAGTTTCTCCACCAAAGAGCGAACCCATCCGATAATTTCATCTGTGTAAAGGTAACACAGCACTGCCGCAGCTGCAAAAAGCACCGCCGCTGTAAGCAGACCGATAAGCGCGGCACGCGCGTACGAACGACTGTTTTTGTTGATGCCCTCCGCAAATGCAAAAACGAACAGCACAACTATATTCACAATCGGAATCATGAACAGGAGCTTGCGCCAAATAAAGCTCCATGTACTTAACGGTTTCACCGGCGGCTGAACCGCTGCTGCAGACTCGCAAGGTGCAGCATTTTTATTCTTTTCTGTCGAAATTCTGTTTGCGGGCTGCGCTTTGAGATTATTATCGTTTGCCGCGCTCATTCGTTCGCCGCTGTTTTCGTCTGCGCCGGCGACGTCACTGTTTTCTGCAACGGTATTCCCTGAATTTGTTTCATGCGTTCCGTCCGCTGCATCCGATGTGAAAACCGCATCCATTACGGATGAGTCATCATTATTACTGTTCTCAGAAGCAGTCATTTTTTCCTGTTTAGGCAGATTATCGAGTCTTCCGCCGCACCCTGTGCAGAATAATGCCCCGTCAGCCGCCTCTTTACCGCAATTTGGACAAATCATGTTTCACGTTTCCTTTCGATTTTTCGTTTGGTATTGACTCTGCAAAACAAAACCCTATGCAATGCCGCACTTTCATGAGTGCTTTGATTGGTTCTGAAGTTTTTCAAGTACACCCGGATACTCTCTTTGTGGATTTAAGCCCGAATCTGTGAACTTTCTCCGCAAAAGGTTACTTATCAAGGTTTACTCCGTTTGCCGATTACACAATTTTCTTGCGTTTATATGTTATCACACTTTCATGTCCTTGTATACAGTCTTTTGCAAAATAACGAAAAGAATCCACATTTTCAACAAAAAATCCGCGGCAGAGTCAATTTCGTGCAAGTTTATTACACATATTTGTGACGCAATGCCCGTATCCTCGGAACGTGGACGCTCTCGGTTTTCAAAAAACTCTGCCTCGGGCAGGTTCAATTCCGAACCCGCCCGCAGCAGAGCCGCTTGTTATTCAAATCAACTTACGAGTTCCTTTGCAAGATCCGCATTGGCTTCCTTTTCAAGCACCGTGTATGCAATCTTGCCGACAAGAGTCTTCGGCAATTCCGAACGGAATTCGATAGTATACGGCATTGCGTATTTTGCAATATGCTTTTTGCAATAGTTCAGAATATCCTGCCGCAGCTCCTCAGAAGGCTCGAACCCGTCCCTCAGGACAACGTATGCAAGCACTTTTTCCATCTTGTACGGATCTTTTACGCCAATGACGCAGCTCATCTGAACGGCATCGTGTCCGTCTATGATGTTTTCAAGCTGGGACGGATAAACGTTGTATCCGCTCGTAACAATCATTCGCTTAATGCGCTGTTTGAAATAGATGAATCCGTCCTTATCCATGCTGCCGAGGTCGCCCGTATGCAGCCACACATGGCCGTCCGAATGCGTGCGCAATGTGTTTGCATTCTCTTCCTTGTGGTTGAGATAACCTATCATTACTGAAGGTCCGCGAAGGCAGATTTCGCCCAGTTCGCCGTAAGGAACTTCATCGTTTGTGCCGACAGCGCAAATCTGATAGTATGTGTCGGGATAAGGCAGACCGATGCTGCCCTCACGCTCCTGATTGTAAGGCGTAAGACAGCTTGCGGTAACGCATTCGGTCGTTCCGTAGCCCTCACGAACATGAACTGTTGCACCGTGCGCTTCAAGGAATGCATCGAATCTGCGTTTCAATTCAACCGAAAGCGAATCACCGCCCGAGAATACGCCGCGCAGGTAGTCGAGTTTCTCGCCGTCAAGATAAGGATTGCGCGTTATCGCTTCAAACAGGGTCGGTACACCCGCGATATAATTGGGCTTTTCCTTTTTGATGAGCTCTGCATATTTCTTAACATTGAACTGAGGAACAAGAATGCTTGTTCCGCCGACTTCAAGCATCGTGTGTATGCAGACGCCGAGTCCGAAACCGTGGAAAATCGGCATTGCCGCCAGCATTCTTGCATGACGCACAACGCTGTTGCACATAGCCGCGGTTTGCAGTCCGAGAGCATTAAAGTTCATTCCGCTGAGCTGAATGCCCTTCGTGACACCCGTTGTTCCGCCCGAAAACAGTATGACAGCCGTTTCATTCGCCGGCATATGAACGATATATTTTGCAAGATCGACTTTTTTTCCGTTCCCGATAAAATCTTTCCAGAAGATAACGGAAGGATCCGCCTTGTTGACTTTGTTCTTTTTTGCATTCATCAGCTTGAATGCAGCGGACTTGACGGCGCCGAGCTCATCTGCTGCGGAAGTTATGATAACCTTTTTGACAGGATATGTTTTTTCAACCTCCGCAACTTTTGAATAGAACTGATCGAGCGTCAGCAAATAGTCACTTTTTACTTCCTTAAGGTAGTAAATTATTTCGCTGACAGCCGAAAGCGGATGAATCATGCTTGCGACCGCACCGATTCGATTGAGTGCGTACATGCAGAACACCGCCTGCGGAACGTTCGGCATGCAAATTGTGACCATATCACCTTTTTTTACGCCGAGAGCTACAAATCCCGCAGCTGCTTGATTGATTTTTTCAACAAGAACGGTGTAGCTGAATGTTTTGCCCATGAAGGAAATTGCAGGAAAATCCTTTTCCTTTTCTGCCGTCTTCAACACCGCATCCGCAATGCTCACATTCGGATACTCAAGGTGAAACGGAACGTCACCGTAATTTGCAAGCCACGGTGCGCCCTGTTCCAACGGGTTCATTTGATTGTTTTGCATATTATTCCTTTCGATTTTTGGGAAAAATCGAAATACGCAGCAACACACGGAGGACAATGCGCGCATTTCTGTTTTGCGTCATTGTCCGACCGCTGTGCCGTTGTTCCGTTGTTGTTTGCGTTTGTTCAGAACTCAACAGGAGTCTGAATCGGCAGATCAAGCAATTCCGGCTCGCTGAGCAGTTTTTTTAGCAGCGTTATACTTTTTGCAAAATAAACGCCGTCCGCAATGCGTTCATCAACAGTCAGCCCGAGTCTCAGCGCCTCACGCATTTCATAGCTTCCGTCAGCGTTGAAGAACGGGTGCAAATGTTTTTCATCAATAATAGCAAATAAAGAATTAGTGCCCCAGTTCGTCAGGTGATGATAGCTCGCATGCATCTTGATGCTTCCGAGATTGCTTATAAAAACGGATGAATTGTACGGGTCGTCCTTTGTAAGCCATGTCGGAACCCAACCGTGATAATCCAGCCACATCAGAATGCCGACCACGATTCGAAGAAGAAAGCGCGGCATTTTTGTCAACGTTTCCATTGCGTCGGTCGTGCCGTCCGTCTTGTCGTGCTTGCGCACGGAAGTTACGAATTTTTCAACTTTATCGTGAATCTGATCAACCGGCGGCTGCCCCTGCCTGTCAATGTCTACAATCGCAAGTGCTTCATAGGAATTATCCTCGAAACGCTTTTTAACAACAAAGGAGACACTCAATGCCTTGCGCTCGTAAACCCGATGTCCCGCAACAAAGCAATTCAACCTTGGGCGCAGGGTTACGGTTTTTGCAATAGCAGCGCAGAGCACATGAAACAAAGTGTACCTGAATGCGGGATTTGATGCATTCTTTTTTGCAACGTATTCATTCACGGCGGTAAGGTCGATAAGCTCGCTCATCACTGCCTCATTATCGCACCTGTTCGGAAGCAGATACGGAATAAATTTGTGCATTGCATCAAGATCTCTCAAAAGGTATGCATCCTTGCGGTCGCCGCGGCGACGCTTTCGGTTTGTTTCCATCGTATTGATTCTCCCATTGTTCAGCGGGTATTGGAAGCATCACGTATACTTCCCACTGTAAACATATCTATTATAGCCCGCTGCGCCGCATTTGTCAAATTTTGTACCCGTTCAGGCCGCATTTTTTTGATACATATCTTTGGTTAATCCGACAGCACCGCTCCGTATGCCGCAATTCTGTTTCATCTGACAACACTTCGAACGAGCCGCCGTTTTCATTTTGAACCTTGCACAACCTCGTTTTTTTGCTTTATTACGCTCAGTAACTGCATTGAAGCAAAAAAGCATAAGAGGCAGTTTTTTTATACATGACGGTGTTGCAATCGCGTTTTATTATGATATAATGAGTGCGTGAAACAGATAATAAGACTTTTAAGCTGCCCGCAGCGGGCAAAAATGCAACAGCTTATGATGTGCGGAACCGCAGTTCGGTCGACATAATGCAATCAACTTTACATTGTCTGATCGCGGCAATGCGGGTTATATATTTCATGAACAGCCGTTCCGCAAAAAGACCGGTTAAAACTATACAGCAGGCATTGGTTTATTTCGTTTTCGGATAATCACCGAGTGCGGTATTTTATCGGGAACCGTTCTTGTTTATTATTTAAAAACTCAGAAAGGGACAACTATGCAGTTACATTTGACATTCAGCGCTCGGCATGTCCGTTTGCCGCTGTCGCACCGATACGCCTTGCAGGGAATGCTCTATCATGCTCTTGCAAGCAATCCGCATTATTCAAATTATGTACACAACAGCGGATATTCTTGCGGCGCGCGCAATTATAAGCTTTTTACTTTCGGCCGTCTTTCGGGACCGTTCATGCACAGCGAACATGAAATCATCTTTAAGGATACCGTGCATTTTGAGGTTCGCAGCGTTGATCCGAATTTCGTGTATCAACTCGGTTCGGTGCTGTGTCCGAGCAGCCGAATCAATTTGTTTGAAAACACACTTGAAATTCTGGACAGCCGCATTGAAGATTATTCACCCAATACCTGCTGTGCAAAAATCTCAATGCTGTCGCCTATTACGGTTTTTGAAACCGAGAGAAGCGGTTATCGCCGCTTTATAGCCCCCGATGAATCTCTGTTCTATACTGCTGTGGTCAACAATGCGCTCAGAAAATGGCAGAGCTATTTCAACACGCCCGCACCGACGGATTTTTCCTTTGAACCTGCCCTTCCTACGGCGGAGTTAATTCAGAATCATCGCATCGTTTCAAGGTTTAAAAGATCCACCATCGTTTCATACGGCGGCAGCTATGTTTTGCGCGGCAACGGCAAGCTTATCAACTTTCTTTATGACGCAGGTCTCGGTTCAAAAAACTCACAGGGACTCGGCATGTTTAATATTGAATCATTTCCCGACCTTTAAACATTTTATTCTGCCGCATTTTCTCCGAACAGCCTTCCAACCGTTTCACGCAGACGCTTACGCAGCGGCGGAACGTACTCTTTCGAATTATATATTTTTATAAATTCTTCTTTATCCGCCCAAAGATATTCAACAGTTTCTCCCGGCTGCAATACAACGGAGTCTTTTTTCGCGCTGATAAAGCACAAATAGCCCATATATATTGAATCCTGCGAGATGTCCGTAAATATAGGCTGAAGCACATCCGCGGCAAGCCCTGTTTCTTCACGGAGCTCTCGTCTTGCTGCGGTTTCCGGATCTTCTCCACGCTGTACCGAACCGCCCGCACTGCTTTCCCAAAGCCCGGGATAACCGCCTTTATTGTAATCTCGCCGTGTCAAAAGAACCGAACCGTCCTGATGCACTGCCAAAACTTCAACAACAATGTGGTATAACCCTTCCGGTATCGGCTCCCCGCGTATCAGGAGCTGCCCGGTGCGCTCACCTGTTTCCGTGTATGCATCCCAAAGTTCAGGAACGCCGATGTACCATGACGGTATCTCATTCGTCATACCGTTGTACCATTCATAAACCTCACGGGTCTGACGGAGCATAACCTGAATTTCTTCCTCTCCGAATCTAACTGCCCACGGCACGGATGCAATCCCGTTTATGCATGTATACAGTGCGAGCAGTTTCCAGAATTCCGGCGGCACGGCATTATCAAAATAACCGTTCACAATCCCGGATGCAAAATACGGTGAAAGGTGTGCGCTCCACACAAGGCGATTGAATTCCTGCCACGGATCGCCGAAATCCGAGCGATTAAAATCTATAACGATAAGTTCGCCTGAATCGTTTACAAGAAAATTGCCGATATGATAATCCCCGTGGCGAAAAGTCTGCGGTCTGTTTTTCAGCAGATGCCGATTCGCCTTGATATATTCGACAAAGGAATCTGCAACATCATTTTTGATGCTGCATTCACGGCAAAGCCTTAACTTGTTCTCTATGGACACATTAATGCGTTCTTCCCAGTTCTGTACATTGTCCGGAGCCGGAACTTCGTGTATGTATTTCAAAACTCTGCCTGCCCTCAGTCCGAAAGCGTACTGTTCTGCAGCGGGCATCACTGCAACAGCGGGTTCGGCCGCGCCGCCGTCCGCCCAGGCATAAACAGCATATGTTCCTTCGGTGTGCTGTCGAATATCATCACAAAAAGCATGGATATCATCAAGCTTACCGCACTCGATCGGTATGCTCATCGGAACTTGCTGCATCGGAATGTTTTCGGCCGCACTAATTATCGATGCGCATTTCTTCTGTGCTTCAAACAGAGTTATAAAATCGGGATTTATCTTTCCCGGGGTAACGCGCAAAAGGTACTTTTTGCCGTCGGCACCCAATGCAAAATACTTATAATCATCCGACCAACCTTGGGTTATCGGTGTCTTTTCGATGTATTTTATCATTCTTTTCCTTTCAAAAGGCATTCGGCGGTTTATCTCTGCCTTTGTCTGCCGCCGCCGAAACATTTGCTCAGTTTGCTATGCCTCACTCCGCCTTTTTTTGCCGCGCCTGCGTTTCACCGCAATAACCGCCGCAAAGGCCGCAGTCAGTATAATCGCACCGCATACGATCATGATATAGGGCGTACGGTCTTTTTTTATGACTTTTTCAATGGCAAAAATACCATTGTTGTTCAGCTCAAACACAATGTATTTACCGTCACGCTCGAATTCGCGCTCAGTCCAACCGGCATCGGTCAATACGCTCAGCTTGCAATCCTCTTCCGAGAGACAGCGCACGATGTACGCGCTTTCGCCGGCCTCCGCGTTGAAAACGCAAATGCGGAAAGCCGCTGTCGGAACTCCTTCGCCAAACCCGTTTTTTAATGCAAACTCCGCCGCATCTTCGGCAACGACATATGCTTCATCGTCAAAAATGCCCTCAACAAGGATTTGGGGAATCTCTTCGTTTGTTGCAATTGTTGTTATCATTCGGTGCCACTCCCCGCTCACGGTTTGACTGAACGTTACGCAATCCGCTCCGAAATCATCCCACCGCCAATACTTGCCCTGTTCATTCCCGACTTGCGGAAGATCCGTGATTCTGCCGCCGCAGGGAACCTCGAAAACCTCTGTGATTTTGCCGTCTATGCTGAATTTGACCGTTACCTTTTTGAACAAATTCGGTGTTTTTGCTTTTTCGGCAAGTTCGTTAAGACTCACCGCATACGCAATGCCTGCATAGCTTATGCCGTCAATGCCGCCCAAGCCGCGCACCGAATCGAACGAGTCATTAAACTCAGATGTGTCTGCAAAGATATTGTTTCTGCACTCCTCCGTCAGTTCTCCCGCAATTGCACCGATATAGGCTCCGTCGGCAAAGCTTGATTTTCCGGCCAACAGCATTGTCGGTACTGCGGCGCAGTCAATCACCGATTTCGCACTTCCCGCAATTCCGCCGACATAAGCTTTGCCGGCGAGTGCAGTAATGCTGCCGCATTCACGAATTGTTCCTGAAAGTCTTCCGGCAATACCGCCTGCGTATTCCCTTCCCGCCTTAACGCTGCCGCCGCTTTCGCAGCCAAGCAAAAAGCCGCGGCTGCCGTAACCGAGAATTCCCCCTGCATTATCATACTTTGCCGAAATCACCGCATCATTTGAACACATGAAAACGGTCGCCCTGATAAAAAGGGTCGTATCGGTGAAAAGAACATCATCGATTGACGGAATGTCTATCTCCTCCAAGTCGGATGGAAGTTCTTTTGAAAGGTTCCCGATAATTCCGCCTATACCGTAGTCGCCGGAAACATCGCCGAAATTTCTGCACTTTGCAGCCATTCCGCCTGCTTGATTTTCGGCATCACGTTCCGCATTTTCGGAAACATCTTCAATATTCCCGCCATTTCCGTTCAGTACGTTGCGTATGTTTTCGTGGAGGAGCCGCATTGACTCCACACATTTTTGAACGCTTTTTTCCAGTCTGTTCCCGTCAGCTTTAACCAGTTCAAGGTATTCGCTTGCTGTTTTTGTGAGTTCATCAAGTTTTTGTTCGGCATTTTTAATAAGCTTGCAGCAATCCTCCGCCGCCTGCCGCAAACCGCTGATTGACACGGACAACAGCCCGTTCAGTGCCTCCGCAAGTGCCTTCAATGCAGGAGCAGCCGAAGCAATATTGCCAAGCAGGATGCGCAGCTGCTCAATCTTTGCCTCCAATTCCTGAAGCAGTTCAACCCACTCGGACGGCTCTGCATTCCGCAGTTCTATGATTATCAATTCAATTTCGGCAATCAGCTGAGTTACTTCCGCTGAATCCGCAAATGCTTTCCACAAAGTTTCAAGGTTTTGTTCAATGGTGTCCAAATGCTTTTCCGCATCGGCAAGCCATGCGGCATCACCCGCAATGATATCAAGATCGGCAGACAACCCTTCTCTAAGCTCTTCCGCTTCCTCAAGCACATTGCGAATCCCTTCTCCACCGTCCTGCACAGCCTGTCGAAGATTCAATATCGTTTCATCCAAGGCGTCCGAAAAGCCCAGTATGCTTTCATTCAATATTTCAAGCGTATTCTTCCCGTATTCAACTTTGTAAAACGGTTCGGACTGACCGATGATTCCGCCTATATCGCGTCTTCCGCGAACATTTCCGTTGTTAATACAGTCGCCTGTAAAGCCACTGTTGAGCCCCGCAATGCCGCCGACATTATAACCCGTGTGCAGATATCCGATTTCGGCACTGTTCATGCAGCCCGTCACCGTTCCTGTGTTCGTCCCCGCAATGCCGCCGATATTTCTTGACCGTTCGTTTGCCGAAAGATTAACCCCGCCGGTATTCGTGCACTCATGGATTTCTCCCGCATTCACACCGACAATGCCGCCGATTTTGTATGTTCCCGAAAGCTCCGCCGAAGAACTGCATTCGATTATTTTCCCGCTTTGTTCGTTTATGCCTGCGATTCCTCCGACAGCATTGTATGCATCCAGTCTGCCCGCTGCAGCGCAATTGCGAATCGTGCCGCGATTCACGCCGCAAATCATCCCCGCCGTTCCGGATTGTCCGGTTACAGTCACTGAACCGCTGACATTCAACTCACATACAGTTGCATCCTTTTCGATAATTCGAAACAACCCTGTTCTTTCCGCATCCGTATTCGGCTTCATTCCGCTCACAGTATGTCCGCCGCCGTCAAAGTTTCCGAAAAACACGGGAACGGCATAATCCGTCTCTCCGCTCAAATCGATATCCGCAGTCAGTTTTACCGAAAGACCCTTTGAAAACGAATCCAAACGGCAGTTCTCTTTAAACTCCAGCCATTCCGCTTTTGTTGCAATGCGCACCGTGTTTATGCTCGCCGCAACTGAGTGTATCGGCACGAACAGGCAGCAAAACAGGGTTGCAGCCAGAAGCATTCCGCAAGCAAACAACCGCAGTTTAAAGCGGAGTTTTTGATTAACACCACGCCCGGAGCAAGCCGGGCAGTCGCCCGTCATCGTCTTTTTTTTACTTTGTTTCATCGAGCTTTTCCTGTTCATCCGCGCCGCCTCCGAGCAATTTTTTAAAATCAATCATTGTTTTTTCAATCAGTTTATTTCCAACCAAAAGCACCTGCGGCAAAACCGTGAGCACAAGTATCACCGAAATCAATGCACCGCGTCCAAGCGTCAGCCCGATTGAGCTGATGTAGAGATCGGTGGTCCGCAAAGCAATAATAAATCCTGCCGCCGTCATAATTGTTCCGGAAGTCAGTATTGTTGAAAAGCTTTCGTTAACGGCAATTGCCATCGCCTGTTTCGGCGCATAATCCTGTTTTCTGAGCTGAAACCTGTTATACAAAACAATTGCATAGTCGATCGTCGCACCCATCTGTATCGCACTTACGATAAGATAAGTAACGAAGAAAAGGTTCGTCCCCGTGATATACGGGAAAGAGAAGTTAAGCCAAATGCTGCTCTGAATCACAAGAATCAGCAGCACGGCCGCACCGAGCGAACGGAATGTGAACAGCAGCACAATAAAAACAAATGCAATCGTCAAAAAAGACACACGATTGTTGTCCATTCTGAATGAATCCTCCAGATCCTTTGCGCTGGTTATGTCCCCGATCACGATTATCGCATCTTCCGAAAGCTCCGTTTTCCCGTTTTCGGAATATAATTTGCGTGCAGACGATTCTATGTTTTCAATCAGAGCAACACTTTCCTCTCCTTCAACCGGCACGGCGGCATTGAATACGATTCGCGAATAATGCTCGCCGCGCAGCTGCACAAGTGCATCATCCAGCGTTCCGCGCATGGATTCAACCATTTGCTCCTTGTCGTCATCAAGAGTTATCATTCCCCTGTCCTTTGCTTCAAAAAGAAACTCAAGCATATCAATAAGCGGCACGGCAAACGCATCGCTGTCGCCGAGAATGGGCTGAAAGCTGTCATGTTCATAGCCGTACAGCGCATACAGAAGCTTTGCGGTTTCAATATCAACACCCAGAAGTTCGGAAGCAGCACGGGCGGTGTACGGATCCGTCAGCACACGCCCCTCCTCAATCTCTATGCTTGCAAGCCCGAGTGCCGAACGTATCCCCGGAAAACCGTTAACTTCCGAAATAAGTGCCTTCTCCTTTGTATAATCTCCGACGGGAACGAGTACCGCTATCATATTTGTTTCATCAAACGTGTTGTAGATATGGGCTTTTATTCTGTCCTGCTCCGAAAGCGTAATCCTGTCCGTTTCGGAATCCGAAAATGTGTATTCGCATTTTGCCGAAAACACGATTGCAGCCGGCAGCAAAAACGCGAATATAATCAGGAACACGGGAACTTTTTTTGAAAGCAGCCTTCCCCAACCCGTTATATTCGGAACAAGATTCTTATGGCGGGTTTTAAGCAAAGCCTTGTGGAACAGCATAATGAGTCCCGGCATAAGCAAAAACACCGTGAGCATGCTGCATATGATGCCTTTCGTCAGAACGAGACCCAAATCATAACCAAGGCGGAACTGCATCAGCATCAGAGCAACAAGTCCCGAAATCGTTGTCAGGCTTGATGACGATATTTCAATTATTGAATATGCAAGTGAATCCGTAAGCGCGCTTTTAACATTGCGCTGCCTGTCATATTCATCCTGAAAACGATGGCAGAAAATAATCGCATAGTCTATTGCAAGCGCAAGCTGAAGAATGATTGCAATGGAATTCGTTATTGACGAAATCTCCCGAAGCCAATAATTCGTGCCCATATTCAGCACCGCCGCCACTGCAAAAACAATGAAAAGGATTATAACCTCGAAATAACTTTTCGACGTAAACAAAAGCACTGCCGCAATTACAATGAGTGCAAGAATAAGAACCTGCGTTATTTCACCCGCAAGCTGCTTCACGTAATCCTGTCCGACAGTTGTTGAAACGCTTACTTCATAATCCGAAAGGCTGTCCTTAATCTGTTCAAGCGCATCAATCGCACGTTCATCCTCGCTTTCGGCAGAAAAAGCAACCGTGAAAAGCGCAGATGAGGACGCATAGTGTTCCGACGAATCATCAAAAGAAACAGTTGCAACATTTTCAATTTCACGCAGGTTCTCGGCAAGTTCTGCGGCTTTCTCACATGTAATGTTAGAAACCATGACATTTGCCGAAGCAAAAGCCGTGAACTCATTTTCCATGACGGTAAGGCCCCGCCTCGTCGCCGTTTTCGGCGGCAGCAGTGCCGTTATATCGTCATTCACGCGGACCTTGCTTATTGAAAGCGCGCTGTATATGACGAGTACAACGAACAGAAGCATAATAATTATATGCTTTTCCACGATAAATTTCGCAATTTTGCGCATGATGCTGTTACTCATTCGTTTTCACCTCGGGCTTTGTGCTTTTTTCGGTGTTTGTATATTTTTCGTATTTTTGTTCTTCAACCGAGTCCGAATCCGTTCAGTCAAAGTAACCGTCCTTTTTCAAAAGCTCATGCAGTTTTTGTTCCGTCTTTAAAACTTCGAGCGTATCCTCAGCCGTTTTTAATGCGCTGCGGCGGGTACGTTCGGGCAAGTTCGTTTTTTTTGCGCGAAGCAAAAGGTTCTTCGGCGTGTGCGAAAGGTCAACAAATTCCATCAATCCCGTCCTGTATCCGCATGCCGTCAGAAGCTTTTGCCGTATCGAGTCCGTTATCAATGCCGAAACACGCTCCCGCAGTATCCCGTTATCGTCAAATATCGGCAATGCAGCATAATCAGCCTTTCCCGCCAGTTCATGCTGGCAGCAAGGCACCGAAAGAATGTACTTTGCACCTCGCTTCACTGCATTATACAGTGCATAATCCGTTGCTGTGTCGCATGCGTGAAGCGTTATCACCATATCGATTGTCTCATCCGCAGCGCAGTCCGCTATATCTCCCGCTTGAAAATGCAAATTTGAATAACCGTATTTCTCTGCAAGCTTTGTACAGAAATCGATAACATCCTCCTTCAAATCGACTCCTGTCATTTGTACGGGGATTTTGCGAATAAAAGTGAAATAATAATACACGATGAACGTGAGGTATGACTTTCCGCACCCGAAATCGATAATTCTCATCGGTTTCTTCTCTGCGTCATTATTTTCTCCGTCAACAGCCTCATCTTTTACAATTTCGTCGATGAATTCCAAAAATCTGTTTATCTGTTTGAACTTATCGTACATAGCCTTGTGTACCGCACCGTTACTTGCCATAACGCCCATGTCTGCCAGCGGGGGTATGGCAGTGCCCTCTGCAAGGATGTATTTCTTCTTTCGGTTTTGCGATTCAACCGCCTTCGGAGCTGCTGTGCAGGCGCGGCTGCCGGTCAGCAGATTGCCCTTTTTTGTCAGCTTTGCCGTAAATTCGCGCTCACCGTTCCACGCATTAACCTGCGTATATCCCTCAAAATCGGAACATATGCGCATCGCAGCCTCGTTTTTTTCGCAATACTCATGGAACGCCTGCTTCTCTGTCAGCCTTTCAATGAAATATTGGCCGTTTACAAGTGAAAACGTGCTCTTCTTGTATCGTTTTTCCCCGCGCGGACCGCTGAGCACAATCCTGTGCGCACCGCAGGAAATAATTTGTTCCGCAAATTCACTGATACTTTCCATATTTTCCTCGTCAAAAGTCGCATTTTCAAGAGGTGCCCCTGCGTGTTTCACGCATGGCATGAATTTTCCTCTCATTATAATACTTTATCATCTTATGCCGAAAATCGCAAGTGGCAGACGCATTATTCTGAGACAAACTCTGCGCATACCGTCCTTTTTACCGAAAAAGCGACTGATGCTGTTGACATTCGGCGGTTAATCTGTTATTATAATACTCGAAAATAGAGTGTGAACTAATTTCGAATTATTCTCAACTCTACAAAAGTTTTTGTTTGTTTTTTAAAAGGGTTTATCATGACAAGACGCTACGACAGTCAGGAAGTAAGGCGGCGGACCATTTCCGCGGGAATAAAGCTTTTTATTGAAAAAGGCTACCATAAAACAACCGTATCGGATATTTGCAGGCTTGCAGATGTTTCAAACGGTTCCTTTTTCAACGTTTTTCGAACAAAGAACGGCTTATTGATGGAGCTTGTTGTTAATATGTTCAACGGACAGTTTGATGCCGCGGATTCACTCCTTCCCGCCGATTCCGAGCCGCATATGCTTTATGTTTTTGAAACTGCAATTCAGCTTGCCATTGCCGAAACAAGCGAGAACCTGCGGGATATCTACGTCGAAGCATACACCAACCGCGAAACGCTCTGTTATATACATGACAGAACTGCGGCAAGACTGTTTGAGCTGTTCCGTCCGTTCAATCCCGATTGGAGTGAAAGCCGCTGCTTTGAAACCGAAATCGGTACTGCTGCGGTAATGAGCGGATATATGCGTTACCCCTGCAATCGCTATTTCACTTTTGAGCAAAAGTTGGAACGTTTTCTTGATATTGCATTAAAGGCCTACAATGTTCCCGAAGCCATGCGTTCCGATGCCGTCGAACGCATTAAAGCTGTTGACATTCGAAATTATGCCGTTCGTGTCATACGTAAGCTTGCGGAATCGGTCGGGTTTGAGCACGACCTTTCATTAAACGGTGAGTCGGTTTGAACGGGTTCAACCGAGTAACGATCAACAACGGCTGATAATGATATCAAAGGGCAATACATGCTTTCGGATATATTTAATTTGCAGGAGGAAAAAATGAAAAAAAGCGGCTGAACAAAATCATCGTCATTCTTCTTGCGGTGCTGATGCTTGCAGCCATGCTGCCTGTTTCGGCAATTGCGGAAAGCTACTCCGCCGCAAGAGATCTGCGCATCTTGAACAAAGCGCATCAGGAAGTTGAAAAAGACCTGCTTGCTGTTGATTCCGAGCAATACAAAGCAGGAAAAGCTCCCGAGGAAACAGTTGCCGAGCTTATCGGAATGCTTGAAAGCGATCCGCGCATTGCATCCGTAAAACGCGACAGCGCAACAACTTTTACCTACAAACTCCATTCAGGGCTTACCGCCGTGTATGACTACAACATCATCCACGGTCGCCCGCAAGGCAAATTGCCCGAACCGAGCAGTCTTGAACAGATGCTTCCGATGAAACAGCCAATCAAACCTCACATACGAAAAGCCGCATCCGAGTCAAACCCGGGTGCGGCTTTTCAATTCACGCTGAAATTCAGCCGAAAGTCATGTTGCAAGGCGCATCAATTTGCTGCTTTTTCGGCCAGTTCATCCAGTTTTTTGTTTCTGAAATAGAGTGCAACGTCGATTGAAATCTCAACAAAATTCAGAATATAGAAGAAGAAGCTGAGGAAGAACAGGAATCCGCTGCTTCCGTCAACCGTCTGCATTATCTTGCGCGCAATTCCGCAAGCATAGCCGAGCAGCAGGAAAAGCTCAAAAAACAAACTTTTTCCCTTTGCCGTGCGTGACACAATGGATTTGCGAATCGATATCGGCCATGAAAGACCAAAACAGAATATTGTTGCTGCCTCCAAAAAATCCAACATAGTTTTCCCTTCCTTTCCGCGGAGCGGATGTTATATTCATATTGACGGCGGACGTTGTTCTCCGTCCGCCGCATGGTTTTGTGTTCAACAATACCGCATTATTTTCTGCGGTAATCGGGAAGCAGTTTCGGAGAGACCGCTTCTGTCTCTATGCCTGCCGCATTGAGCTGCGATTCAAACTCTGCAACATGGTTCAACGTCAGCTTTGCAGGCACTGTTTCGGCTGCACGATGAGCCGCATTTCTGCCCGCACTCCTGCCGAATACGATAATGTCAAGCAGCGAGTTGCCCATCAAACGATTTCTGCCGTGGATGCCGCCGACAGCTTCACCGGCAACATAGAGGTTTGGAACATTGGGAGTCATGCCGTCAACATTGATATCAAGTCCTCCGTTCTGATAATGCAGCGTCGGGAAAACAAGAATGGGTTCGCGGCGTATATCAATACCGTGATTCATAAACATTCGGAGCATTGCCGGAATCCTTGCTTCGATTGTACCCTCGCCTCCGATACGCTCTATCATGGGGGTATCCAGCCAAACGGCCTTGCCGCTGCCTGTGTCAACCCCCTTGTTCCTGTCGGTGCATTCACGAATTATCGATGCAGCCGCAACATCACGGGTTTCAAGCGGATGCATGAACACTTTACCGTCGCAATTCACGAGCTTCGCACCGAGAGAGCGAACTTTTTCGGTAACGAGCGCACCGAAAATCTGCTGCGGGAACGCTGCGCCCGTGGGGTGATATTGGAGCGTGTCCGCATACAGAAGCTTTGCGCCCGCACGATAGCCGAGAACAAGACCGTCAGCCGTTGCACCGTAGTGATTGGAAGTCGGGAATCCCTGATAGTGCATTCTGCCTGCACCGCCCGTTGCAATAATCACGGTTTTTGCACGCGCAACAAGCTTTTCACCTGTCTCCATGTTAAGGAGTACCGCACCTGCCGCATTTCCGTTTTCATCAAGAATAAGCTCGATTGCGGAGGTGAAATCTACAACGGGGATGCCGAGGTTAAGAACCTCATCCCGCAGCGTGCGCATTATCTCCGCACCGGAATAATCCTTTGCCGCATGCATTCTTTTGCGGGATGTTCCTCCGCCGTGAGTCGTTATCATAGTTCCGTCCGGAGCCTTGTCGAACTCAACGCCGAGTTCGTTCAGCCACTGAATCGCACCCGGAGCATCACATACCAGCTTTTGGAGCAGTTCGCGCTTTGCTGCAAAATGCCCTCCGCCGTATGCATCAAGAAAATGAATCGCGGGAGAATCATTCGGCTTGTCCGCCGCCTGAATGCCGCCCTCTGCCATCATCGTGTTTGCATCACCTATGCGAAGTTTTGTGACGATCATCGTGTTTGCGCCCGCATTATGAGCTTCAATCGCTGCCGACGCTCCCGCGCCGCCGCCTCCGATAACAAGCACATCAACGTCGTAATCGATTTTTTCAAGGTCAATCTCGCACGGGTTGATTCGGCTGTGTGCCTGGAGCATTTCGCAAAGCTCATGCGGAACTTCCTCGCCGCTGTTTGCGCCGACTTTAAGCACCGCAAACTCACTTGTTTTATAATCCGGATGGTACTGTTTGAGCAGTTTTTCCTTTTCTTCCGCCGTCATTCGCGCAGGTTCAAGGGCAATGTTTGCTTCCCTTGCCGCTTCAACAGCGTTAAGGGATTCACGGAATTCCTTTGAGTACATAATCCTTCTTTGCCCCCTTATTTTTCAATATCCCTGTTGTTGTACAGCTCCTGCAATTCCGATGCAGGTTTACCCATCAGAGCTTCCATCAGCTCGTCAAACGTTCCGTTTTCAATTTCCCGAACTCTGTTCTCAAGATGCTCGGATTTAGGCGCAAGATATTTGCCGTTCAGTCTTCTTGCAAGCATTGCAACCTGCGGATGCGATATTCCGGCAGGACAGCGTGAAGAGCAAACGCCGCACATCACGCAGTCAAAGGATTCCTCCGCGCACTTGTCAAACTCGCCGCGCTGAGCATATGCAATGTACTGCATTACGTTCAATCCCTGCGTGCAGCTCTTTGTGCATGCGTTGCATCCGACACAGGCATATATCTCCGGATAAAGCTGCATCATTATCTGCTCGGTGGGTTTAACCTTTTCAATGTCGTAAACCTGCTTGACGAGCGGGAAAAACGGCAGCGTTGCCACATACATGTCATTTTCAACCTTGGTTTGGCAGGCGAGACATGCATGAAGTTCGCGGTCGCCTTTGATGCGGTAGATCGTTGCACATGCGCCGCAGAATCCGTTGCGGCAGCCGCAGCCGCGCACAAGCTGATAGCCCGCATATTCCATTGCCCGCATGATCGTCAAATCATCGGGGACGGTGTATTTTTTGCCGAAAAGGTAGATGTCAACCGTGTTTTCTTTCATTTTAAAGCATCTCCTCCAAAAACCTCAGTATTCGTTCGGAAGTGCATCCAGTTCGTCGCAGCGGAAAACGGGTCCGTCCTTGCAGACATATTTCGAACCGATATTGCACCTGCCGCATTTACCGATGCCGCATTTCATGCGAAGTTCCATTGTTGTGTATATTTGAGTTTTATCAAATCCGATCTCGCACAGTCCGGCAAGGGTAAATTTAATCATTATCGGCGGACCGCAGAGAATCGCGATCTTGTCGGTTGAAAAGCCCAATTCCTTGACATAGTTCGGAACAAAACCGACATGACCGCTCCACTCCGGCTGTTCTTTATCGATTGTGAGGTGTACGCTGACACCCGCATCAACAGCCCACTCATCAATTATTTCATTATAGTCCACCAAATCCTGCATACTGCGCGAACCGTAAACAATATCTATTTTGCCGTACCTGTCGCGATAATGCCGGCAATAGTTAATCACGGAACGCAGCGGTGCAAGCCCGATTCCGCCTGCAATAAAGAGCAGATCGCGGCCTGTGAAAACGTTGTCCACCGGAAAGCCGTTGCCGTACGGCCCGCGTATCGTAATCTGCTGCCCCGGTTCCATCGAATGCAGCCATTCTGTCACGCAGCCGCATTTTTTGATTGAAAACTCCATGAATTCCGTATTTGTCGGGGATGAAGTTATTGAGAACATCGCCTCGCCGACTCCGGGTACGGACAGCATTGCGCACTGCCCCGGACGGTGTTCAAACGCTTTTTTTCCATCCGGAGTTACAACGCGGAAAGTTTTAACGTCCGGCGTGTCTATCCTTATATCAGTAACAACGCCGATAACTGGCATCAGGGGATCTCGTGTTGCTGTAACAAACATTTTATTTCCTCCCTTCGGGGGTTTCACCGTTTTCGCAGTCACGGTTCTGCGGCTTCGCAAGAGCTTTCATGACTTTCACAATGTTCATGTTTATCGGGCATTTTGCAAGGCACCTGCCGCATCCCACGCACGAAAACAGTCCGTTGTTGTTTGTCGGATAATAGACCAGTTTGTGCATGAAACGCTGACGGAACCTTTCCGTTTGAGTCAGACGCGGCTGTCCCGCAGACATTTTTGTGAATTCCGAATACATGCATGAATCCCAGCAGCGGAACCGTTTCACACCGTGACCCGTGTCGAAATCCCGAATATCGTAGCATTGGCAGGTCGGACAAACAAATGTGCACGTGCCGCAGCCGAGGCAATGTGACGAAAGTTCTTTCCACTCGGGTGCATTGAAAAATTCATCCGTCTTCCCCGCCCCGAAAGCATCGGGTTTCAAACCCGCAAGCGGAAGTTTTTTAATCCGAGCCGAAACCGTATCGTAAACGGCTTTCATTTCTGCCGCATCCGCTTCCCCGTCCGCCTCCTCGGTGAGTGTGTTCAGCGAGTTCAGAAGAGCGGTGCCCTTCGCTGTTTTTGCATCGAGATAGAGTGTATCTTCGGATTCCGTGCAAACAATATCACCTTCGGGCGCACCTGCATCAATTCCGAATGATGCACAAAAACATGTTTCCTGCGGACGGGAGCATGCCAGTGACATTATGATGCCGTGCTCGCGGCGGTTCTTGTAGTAGGTATCAACGGGGTCGGAAAGAAAAACTCTGTCCAGTATTTCGAAACTCTTCACGTCACACGCCCTGACGCCGAACAGAACAAAATCCTCCGTTTCACTGCGGGTATCGACAATCTCTATTGTTTTTCCGCTCAGTTTAAAATCCATCAGGTTTTCGGTCTGCGGAAAGAAAAAGTCTTTTGCACTGCGAACAGTGTTCAAAGCTTTGGAACACATTTTTCCGTTTTTCCACTCGGAAAACTTTGCTCCGCCTGCCGTATCCTGCGGCACATACAGTTTTGCACGTTCGGCAATTGCCGCAAAGAGCGAATTCAGCTCTGATTTTGCAATTTTACGCATTGTTTCCGCTCCTTTCAACCGCAGCCGAGGGTTCGATATCGTCCTTTGTGTAGTTCACGATCGGGGCTCTGCTGCCTTCTTCCGCGCCCGCCTGATATTCGCCGTAAAAGGCATTGATATCCTTTATAAACTTTCGATTCAAAAGATGCAGCGGTATATGCTGCGGGCAAACGCGCGAACACTCACCGCAATCCGTGCAGCGTCCGGCGACGTGAAACGCACGGATTATATGAAACATTTTTTCTTCGAAAGAATCTGCGGCTGCTTTGTTTTCAACACCTGATGCGGGATTGTCGAACACGCATTTTTCGCAGGTGCATGCAGGACATGCATCGCGGCAGGCATTGCAGCGAATGCAGCGCGAAAGCTCACCCTGCCAGAATGCAAATCGTTCATCCGCCGTCATTGCTTCAAGTTTTTTGACCTCATCAAAGCGGGAATCGTCAAGAACTTCACCATTCTCCCCGAGAAGTTCATCATAAACAACGCAGCGTTTGGATTTGCAGTGAATGCAGCGTTCAAGCATACACTCGTTTCTGTCGAGTTTTGCTGTTCCGTCGTAAAGAGTTTCAACGATAATATTTCCGTTTTCGTCAAAGGTGAGCTTTGCAATACCGTCAACCGCCTGCCTGACCTTGTTGATATCAGTCATTCCCTCACACGGTATGCCGACTGCGTAAACCTTTTCTCGGTCGAACCTGTGTTCGGTAAGCAGCTGATTAAAGCTGTAGCTGTCGCACGGTTTCAAAAAAACCGCAACTTTGCCGGCGTCCCTGCGCGTTTCGTTAACAAGGTATTTTGAGAAGTTTGCGGCGCAAAAGCCGTTGTAAACAAATTCCCTGTCTATTTGTTCGGCTGTCGTGAAAACAGCGGGCGTAAGGTCGTAATCAAATTCGCCTCTTTTCCAGCCGAAAACTCTGCTGCAGATTCCGCTGTTCAAAAGCTCCTTTGCTTTGTTTGCAAGATAATCTTGGGTTATTTGCTGCATCTCAAATCCTCCAGACGCTTATTTTTGCCCAAACCGGCAACCTTTTCCGCAAAATCATTCATCGTTGCGGCAAATTTTGCGCCTTCCGCCGCGCTGACCCATTCAACGCGGGTTCGTTCGCGCTCAATGCCGAGATAGTCAAGCATTGAAAACAGCAGTGCCATTCTGCGGCGCGTATAATAGTTTCCGGAGGTATAGTGGCAATCTCCGGGATGACAGCCGCATATTATCACCCCGTCCGCTCCGCGCTGAAACGCGCGCAAAATGAACATCGGGTTCACTCTGCATGAGCAGGGAACACGGATGATTTTAACATCCGCGGGGTAACCGAGGCGATTGCTGCCCGCAAGATCCGCACCCGCATATGAGCACCAATTGCAGCAGAACGCAACTATCAAGGGTTTATATTTCCCGCTGTTATCCGTCATCGGCATATTGCATCCACCTCCGCCATGATTTGTTTGTTCATAAAGCCTTTAAGATCCATTGCCCCGGACATGCACGCAACGGTACATGCACCGCAGCCCTGGCACACCGCCTCATTCACGCTTGCAACGCGGCGGATCCTTGTCGTTCTGTCCGGCATACGGAATTCCTTTTCAATGTATGTAATCGCACCGTACGGGCAAACTTTTTCACAAGTTGAACACCCGTTGCACATCATCTCGTCCGAATGGGCAACGCAGGGATTGCCTGTCAGTCTGTTTTTGGAAAGAAGACCTATGACCTTGCTTGCGGCAGCACCGGCCTGCGCGACCGTCTCCGGAATATCCTTCGGCCCCTGACACGCTCCCGAGAGGAACACTCCTGCCGTCGGACTTTCAACCGGGCGAAGCTTCGGATGCGCTTCGGTGAAGAAATCGTTGGTATCCATGCTTGCAGTAAGCATAGTTGCAAGCTGCCTTGCGGATTTATCCGGTTCCATTGCCGCAGCAAGCACAACCATATCCGCATCGATATGCAGCTGTTTCCCCGCAATCAAATCCGATGCCTGAACCTTCAGCTTGTCCCCCTCAGGCGAAACCTTGCCTACCATGCCTTTGATGTAGTGTACGCCGTACTCCTCAACGGCACGACGGTAAAACTCATCAAAATTCTTTCCCGGGGTGCGCACATCAATGTAGAAAACATAAACATCCGTATCAGGATATTTATCCCTTGTGAGCATCGCATGTTTTGCTGTGTACATGCAGCAGACTTTCGAACAATATTCCTTGCCCTTATCCGCACAGGCCGCACAGCGCGAACCGACGCATTGAACAAAAACAATGGTTTTGGGATGTTTGCCGTCGCTCGGGCGAAGCAGCGTGCCCTTGGTCGGCCCCGCAGCATTCATAAGCCGTTCGAATTCAAGCGACGTTACAACATCCTTGGATTGAGAATATGCAAACTCATCAAACTTTTCGAGTGAAATCGGATTGAACCCGGTTGCGGCAACGATTGCGCCGTATTTCTCCGTTATAAATTCATCCTTTGCTTTATAATCAATCGCACCCGCCGTGCATACTTTTGAACACAACCCGCATTTCCCGGATTTCAGCATCATGCAATGCTCGGGGTCAATAGTTGCAACCTTCGGAATTGCCTGCGCAAACGGGATATAAATTGCGCTGCGATTGTCCATGCCGAGATTGAACTCGTTCGGCACCTTCCGCATGGGACATTTTTCGGTACATGCGCCGCAGCCGGTGCAAATGTTCTCGTTGACGTAGCGAGCTTTTTTCTTTATTGTAACATCGAAATTTCCGACAAAGCCATGGACTTCCGTCACTTCCGAATATGTGAAAATTCGGATTTTTTCATTTTGAGCTGCATCGACCATCTTCGGAGTCAGAATGCAGGCGGCGCAGTCCAACGTCGGAAAAGTCTTGTCGAGCTGAGCCATCTTCCCGCCGATTGTAGGTTTTTGTTCGACAATATCAACTTCGAACCCGGCATCTGCAATATCAAGAGCAGTCTGAATACCCGCAATGCCGCCGCCTATCACGAGCGCACGTTTCGTGACGGGCGTTTCGGAAGCCGTAAGCGGTGCATTAAGGTTGACCTTTGCAACAGCGGCTTTTCCGAGTATGATCGCCTTTTCGGTCCCTGTCGGCATATCCTTATGCACCCATGAACACTGTTCGCGAATGTTCGCGATTTCAACCATGTATGGGTTCAGACCCGCAGAGGCGGCTGTTTTGCGGAAGGTTGCCTCGTGCATGCGCGGTGAGCATGAGCAGATAACCACTCCGTTAAGATTATTTTCGCGGATTGCCTTTTTTATCAAATCCTGTCCCGCCTGGGAACACATATATTGATAATCCTCGGCAACAACGACGCCCGGCTCGTTCCCGAGTGCCGCAGCAACCGCTTTCACGTCAACGGTTCCCGCAATATTTGTGCCGCAGTGGCATACAAAAACACCTATTCTTTGCATGTTTTGTGTTCCTTTCTATTTTGTGTACTTGCGGAACGCGCTGACAACTGCCTGCTGCGGCAAATCCGCATCCGCTTCAGCTGCCGGCGGCACATCATCGGCAGTCATTCGGTTTGCATCCTTTTGACGGATTTTTATGAGCCGTATCGCTTCAACGAGCTTTGCCGGTTCAACTCCCCGCGGACATCGTTCAACGCAGGCGAAGCACGAAAGGCATTTGTAAAGCGACTCCGAATTCAGCAGCGGTTCGATATCTCCGGTTTCAACCATGTAAACGAACTGATGCGGATGATATTCCATCTCTTCATATGACGGACATGTTGCCGAGCATTTGCCGCAGCGCATACACCTGAGCGGATTTACTCCGCTGATTCGGAGTATCTGCTCCTTTTCGCGTAAGGTTTCGTTGTTCTGCATCAGTTACTCCTTTCCGTTGACAGCGCAGCCGCAGTGCTCCCCTGCCGCGCTGCCGTTTGCTGCTCCGTTCTTAATGCCGAATGCTTCCGCCATGAGTTCGGTGAAATAAACAACGGGAACGGACGCTTCTTCGCCCATGCCGTTTTTAACAAGGTTATATCGGCAAAGCGGACATGCAGTCACGATTTCGTCCGCACCGTGAATGCATGCGCTTCCATAAACCTTCCTGCTCCGTTTTGCCGCTGCATTCGGGTCATCCATAACGGTATACCCGCCGCAGCATTCGTTTCTTTCCGGGAAAATGCAGGGTTCGGCTCCGAGTGCGGCAATGAGTTTTTCGATGAGCTGCGGATTTTCCGGATCATCAAACTCAATGACTTTTGCCGGGCGCAGCAGCATACAGCCGTAATATGCCGCAACACGTTTTCCGTTTAAGGGGTTTTTGACCGCAGCATGTATTTTTTCAAAGCCGCTGCCGCGTGTCACAAGCTCCAAGTAATGCAGAACCTCCGTCTCTCCGTGATAAGGAGCGGGCGGATTTTTATCCTGTGACAGATAAAGGTTCACCTTTTTTGCAAAGTCCTCATCCGTTCGCATGGCATGATTGGTTTGCTTGATAACATTGTGACATGCAGAACATACCGTAACAAGAGGCCTTCCGGCATCGCGTGCGGCAGCAAGTGCGCGAACGGCGGCAAGTTTTGTTGCAATTTCATCCTTTGCGGAAACGTAAACACCGCCGCAGCACTGCCAGTTCTCTATTTCGCACAATTCAAAGCCGAGAATCTCCGCACAGGCGCGCGCACACCTGTCAAGCTCTTTGGCCTTTGTGCGCAGCGTGCAGCCCGGGAAATAGCTGACTTTCATCATATTTGAGCATCCTTTCTTCCAAAGCTCTCTTTATTGTCAAAAACCAATGTGGAGCCTTTATTCGTTTTGCGGAGTGCATTCAGGTATTCGGGCATTATCAAAGGTTCAACCCGCCGATAACTTCCTTCAATGCATCGGCACTGCGGCGAAGCTTTCCGATTTCTTCATCCGTGAGCGCAATGTTGACCTTGCCGCTGACGCCGTTGCTTCCGATGCGGTTGAGCGTACTGAGGCAAACATCATCGATTCCGTACTCGCCGTTCATAAGAGTCGAAACGGTCATTGTGGTTTCGATGCCGGAATGCAGGCATTTGCAAATATGACATACCGCCGCCGAAACAGCATAGAAAGTTGCACCTTTGCGGGCAATAACTCTTCCGCCGGATTTTTTTACATAAGTCTCAATCTCTGCAAAGTCAAGCGCGGGACTTATCATGCCGGGAGTTGTGATAAGCTGCGGGCAATCCTTAATCGGCACTCCGGAAATATTTGCAACCGACCACGGAACGAAGGACGAATCGCCGTGTTCACCGAATACATATGCATGTACATTGGTCTGATTGATATTATAATACTCAGACAGCCTTGCACGCAAGCGCGATGTGTCCAGAACGGTGCCCGAACCGATGATATGGTTTGAGGGAAGCCCGGACTGCTTGAAAAACACATATGTCAGGATGTCAACAGGATTGCTGACGATGATATAAATCGCATTCGGCGCATATTTTGTTATCTGCGGCAGAATGGATTTTGTGATGTTGACGTTGGTCTGCGCAAGCTCAAGACGGGTCTGTCCGGGCTTGCGGGCAATGCCGGAAGTCAAAATAACGATATTGGAACCTGCCGCATCGCAGTAATCGCCCGCATAGATGGAACAATTGCCGCCGAAAAATGAATTGCCCTGGCGAATGTCGAGTGCTTCGCCGAGCGCTTTTTCGGTGTTGATGTCGATCAAGACAATTTCAGACGCAATGCCCATTGTGTTAAGTGTGTATGCAATGGTTGCGCCCACGCTGCCGGTGCCGATGATGGTTATTTTATTCATGTTAAACATTCCTTTCGTTGGTTCATATGTTTTTCCGAACCGTATAGTAACATAATTCGCGCAAAATCGGAATTGCCCTTTTCGCATATCGGTATTGCATTTATCGATATGTTGTGAATCGGACTGAATTTGCCGCTGTTTTGAACGGTTGTCAATGCATCCCGCTGTTTGTTATTGTCTGTGATTTTTTTTGACGTCCGAGCCCGCTGAAATTCGACGATTGCCGCCGTCCCGCTCACAGGGCAGCAATCCCTCATCTGTATAAAAACGCAGTGTATGCTCTGTTACACCGAATAATTCAAAAAAAATCTTGACTTCGTGTTACTCGAACCTGTAAAAACGATTATAGCACAGGACATGTGCCCGTGCAATATGGAAACGGGGAAAACGGGGTATGCTCCGGCATCAAAAATCGGCTGTGCCCGACGTGTAATGGTTGATAAAATTCGAATTCATGGTATACTTATCCAAAGTCTGTGTTAAAACAGGTTTGTTTACGGAGGTAATACCGATGAGTAAATTTGCAGTAATCCTATATCCTGATTTTTCCTTGCAGGAAATTACCTGCCTGACTTCGGCTCTGTCGGTATGGTTTGAAGAAAAAATCGATTTTATCGCAAGTGAAAACAGGGAGTATTGCAGCGAAGAGGGTTTGCGGGTAATGCCGACAAAGACAATTGCAGATGTAAACATCACAGACTACAAATGCATTGTTCTTCCGGGTACGATCAATCCGCTTCCCGCACTTTATGATGATAGGCTGATTGAGTTTTTGCGCGGCGGAATCAACACTGACGTAACATTTGCATCAATCTCGTCCTCTCCTATTCTGCTGGCAAAGGCAGGTGTGTTGGACGGCAGAAAATTTACTGCCGGCTTTTTTATGCAGATGGCAGAGACATTTTCCTTTGTTGAAAACGAGAATTTTATACATAAAGGAATCGTTTGTGACGGGAATGTAATCACCGGCATCGGCATGTTCTTCCGCGAGTTTGCAGAAACAGTTTTGCATAAATTCGGTTATGATGTCGGCAGCAATTCTATGCGCGGCAACCCGGAAGATTACACAGAGGAAGAACTTACGTTTTATTGGTCGGAAGAAGACTACCGTCAGTTCTTGAAGGAATTAAAAGAGTACGAAAAATAACAGGCACTTTGGGTTCAAAACCTTTCGGAACCCGAACGGCACACTTTTATACTCTTGCGGCGGGAATACTCAGCGTCCTGCGGAGCATTATTTCCCGTCGCAAAAACTGTGCGGTTCGAAATGCTTCGTCACATTATTCTGACAATGCAGCCACGTCATTTATGCCGCTAAAGTGCGTTCCGGCGTCAATTTGTTTGCAAATAGTATATGTATTTTTTCCAATCGGTTCTGTCGTTTTCGGCTTTTAACGCTACTGCGATTTTCGGATTTGCAAAAACAACGTATCCGTTGCCGCAACCATAGCTCACACTGTAATCATCACCAAAACATGCAAAACTGATTGAAGGAACGCACAAGACGCAATAAGTAAGCTCCGCATCCGTCAGGTCGGTAGAGATTTTCTCATATGTTTCTTCGGATATATCGCAAGCGCGATAACAAACAAAGTTTCTTTCCGAACCCAAATAATTAAGGTATTCATCGATGCGTTCATGGCTGCAAAAAACACCGGGTTTTCCAAGCATTTCAGAATTACCCGTGCCGAAATAAATTAATTCATTTCCGTTGAGGAAAGTTATCAATTTGCCGAACACGTTCGGGGGCATTGTATAGTATGGCGAATTGAGGTAAACAGGTTTATTCCTGCGACTCACTTCATTAAATAGCTTTTTAAACTCAACTCCCGGCGGGTTCTTGACAGGTTTCGGTTCGGAGGACAACGGAGAAAAAAACTTACAGTCGGGCAAAATCTTCGGATATGGTTCATTCTCGATCTTTCCATGTAATGTACAACGGATAACCCGCAGTGATTCTACCGCATATCTGCAAGTGAAGCATTTTTCGCAAAGGTTGGCTGCATCATAGAGTTCGTCTCTCGGCATCAAAAAAGATTCTCCGACAATGTGATAATCAGTTCTTGAAGCATCATCAATTTGCTCGCATTTGAATACTCTCGACATGCCGTTCGAACATATCGGCTCCGCAACAAAATAAACATTGCCCTCGTATTTATAATAGCATCCTTCGCAAATCATTAACATTTCCGCCTTCGCAGTAATATTACTCCGCCGCTTCGCATCGAAGTGCTTTCACTCAGGCTTACGTTCGGATTGTTTATTGCGGCTATTTCAGAAGCACATATTTTTTAATTAAAGCAGCCTGCTCCGAGTACTAACCGCGTATTCGCCATTGCTTTTTGCCGACAGGCACGTTCATGTTATACAGCAAAACTACCGCAGTTTTTTCTCCATAATGATTTCGTTGCCGTCAGTTTCTCCCGTATGGTTAAAGCCGAGTTTAAGGTACAATTGTTTTGCCGCTTCGTTTCCTTCAATATAGCAAAGGACAACTCTGTTATAAACCCCGTCTTTTTGCATTTCCCGAAGAACGTGCCCGGCTGCTTCATATCCGAATCCGTTGCCTTGATATCTTTCGTCAATAAAAAACTGGCTGAAGTCGTATGCGCCATCTATATAATAATACAGAGCCATTCCAATCGGTATATCTTCATTGTATATAATCAAAGCGCGACTTCCGGAATTCCTGTAGGCATACGCTCTTGCCAACAGCGTAATTGAATTCGCTGCGAAGTCCTTCTGATCATTGCGAACATGCAGGTCAAGCCTCCAGTTGTCAGGGCTGACTTCTTCTAAGTGTATCATCCTGTTTTCCTCCGCAAAAACTCACTTGCTGCATACATTGTACCATACAGTGGTGTTTGTTTCAACAACTTGCATAAGCCGTGATTTACAGCGGATGATTCCGAAATCAAAATAATGAATGCGGTTTTCAGAAAGAATTCATATTTTTCTACAGTTTTGTATTTCAACGAATATTTTCACTCGAAAACTTGACAAATGATGTTCAACTTCGATATACTTCTGATGTGAACATCGGCCTGCCGGTACATGCCGAGTTTCATATAAAGAACCAAAAGTTAACGCTGCATCAGCGAAAGACACAAACCGGGAGGTTATTTTAAAATGAAAAAAATCACTCTGAACATGTTATTGGCTTCACTTCTTGTTCTTGCGACATTGGCATCATCCGGATGCTCTGTCCGACTGCTTGATTCACTTACTCAGAACAGGAAATCTAAAGATGAAGTGATTGAATCAGTTGAGAACTGTTATTACCAATACCGGGATGAAATCGAAAGATTTGCCAAGTTTCTGTATTCGCAGGATAACATTAAACAGTTGTGCATATACAGTCCGCGTCGCGGAGCAGATTACTGTGATGCTCGTACGGACACTTTGGTTCAGCTGAAGGAGGATATTTTTGCCGAGTGCAAAAGCACTGATATTTCCGATGAAGATATGGAACTGCTGCAAAGCTTTGCGGCATGTATGTTGGCAAACGATATCGGATTTGTTAATATCGTTGACCATTTCCTACTTATCGGATTCATCGGACAGCCAATCAGTTGCAATTACTCTTTATTCGTTAACGCGGACGAAACGGAGCGGCAGCCAAAGGACATAAGTTGGATCAACGAATCTGCTCAGCGCAGTTTGTCAGATAATTGTTATATAGTCAGTACATCGGCTTTTGCATTCTGACGAAACATGGCTTTGAGCGTATTGTCTCATAGAAATGATGTTGTCAAGTGGATCAGATCTGCTGACGGCGGTCACGGACGGAACGGTATCGACCGGTTCAAAGCAAAACAACACTGTTTCATATGATGAAATGGGCAATCCGACCCGTTACTTCGGTGCAGCCATGACTTGGGCGGGCAAACAGCTCAAGTATTGGGGCAAATCCGGAAAGTATGTCAACTTTGCATACAGCAAAGAAATGGTCAGTTATACCGGTTTACGCACAAATCCAATTCTATCAGCATGTGCGTTCGCGCGGAGACTGGGACTACAAATACCATTTGCCCGATTGGGCGAAAGACGTTTCCGGTTTTTCTGCATTTGGGTTAAACATGACCGCAGCAGATCTTGGAAACCTGAATTATGGCTTTATCGGATCAACATTAGGATTTTCAAGAAAAACTCTCCTTGTTGCGGCTGGATTTGTCGCATTAAGAGAAAATGGAGACAACGATGGCTGTGAGTATTACTATGACGGAAAAGACGACAACTTTTTTATCAACCTTGGGGTTGGTATACATTACTTCATGGAACCTGCATCTTTTGCAAGCGGAGAATTTTTCGATTGGATGGTAAATGCAGGAATAAACGGACGGTTGCTGTTAACAATTTATAAAACAACGAAAGAACTGTGGGGGTCACTATGAAAAGAAAAAAGCATTTGATAATTATTGTTGCGATCACTATGGTTGCCGCAGTTGTTTCGGTACAATTGTGCGGGTGTTTTAGCATAGCTGAGTTTAAAAAGCTCTTTGAGGATTCGGGGCCGCGCGGGTTGTATTCTGCCGGAGTTGCGCAAGACTACTTCAAGCTTCACACCGAGGCACTCGATGTTGCCGCCGACTGGTTCAAGGCGAATCCAAACGTTGTTTATGTGGTAAAAGGCGCGGACAGTTCATACAATAATCGAACCTATACCAAAATCGGTGAACTCGGAGTCTTTTCATCCGAAGAATTATCGCAGGACGAGATCAACGGAATCCAAACTTTTGTACAGCCTCTTTTCGATGATCCGCTTATGACATCGGTCAGAAGGATACCTTCACGTTTCGCTGAGTACGTAATGTTTTTCTTCTATTCAAGATTTGGGGACAGTGATTATTTGCTCTGCAAAGAGATTGAACGAACCGGAGAAGGCCGGCTTGTTGACGAATGGTCATATATAGTAGACCAGGTTGATCTCGGGAATGATTGGTATACAGTAAAGTCTACGTGGTAGGTGTAAAAAGTTCTTTGATGCACGCGCCGTGCGGCAAGCACCGAAAAGAGCTTCACCGGAGGTTCATCCGGCAGTCCCGAATAAACGCTCGTTAAGTCCTATCGCAACGGTTCGGACGCAAAGTACAACTATGATTATGATGCCAACGGCAACATAACCAGGATATGGCGCGGCGATTCAACATTCGAAAATGCAGATGAAAAATTCTCCTACGAGTATGATTCTATGAATCAGCTTGTGCGCGAAAATCTGTACTACGGAGAAAACAATTCCGCGAACTCAACTTACACTTATGCATACGATTCCTACGGCAACATGCTCGGAAAGAATCGCTATGCATACACAACGGGCTCAATTGCGAACGAGTTGATCCCAACCATCCGGGGAGGTAGTTTCAATGTTTAAAAGAAAGATGTTTTTTATGTTTCTGTTTGTTCTTTTCATGGCATTCATTGCAGGGACATTTGTTGTGATTGGCAAAAACAAGCTTCCGGAAACTAAGGCGTTTGATGTGGGCGATTATCAATATTATATTGATAAATTTCCGTCAGAAGATAATTTAGGGTTCATATCCGATTCAATAGATCTTCTCAAAAAAGTTGAAGTAATTTGGATTAACCAGTATGGAGAACGTATAAAAAAGCAGAAACCCTATCAAGTATTCTATGATAAGGCAAACGGTATTTGGCTTGTTCAGGGAACATTGCGTTCCAATATGACGGGCGGTGTTGCAAACATCTTGGTAGATAATGATACGGGCAGGGTTTTAGCACTCTGGCATGATAAGTGATTTATGCCGATAAGCATCTTGCTGTTCCAATATGTATCCGTTCAAAAACAGTACCGACGTTGCTGTTGCTTTCGTGTATAACCGATTTTTTAAAGCAAAGAAACAGATGTACGGTTCTGATTGGCAGGATACATAGGTTTTAATTATTAATAAAACTGTGTGAAGAAGGGAAAACACATATGAATTTCAGAATAACGGATGATGTAAGCGAGCACGATGTCAATGAGATACATAGGATGCTGAAGGAATATAATCTTGTTCATCGCGAAAAATCAAAAAATCCCGATAGGGCTCTTTTTTGAAGACGAAAACAGCAGAAAGCTGGCCGGATTGACAGGAGAGATATTCGGAAATTGGCTTTGCATTCAATTCCTTTTTGTCAGTGAACAACTCCGAGGGCAAGGTATCGGAAGCAAGTTACTGCAGGCCGCGAAAAGCGAAGCTAAGCAGCGCGACTGCAAATATGCTTTTGTGGATACTTTTTCTTTTCAAGCTCCGATATTCTACAAGAAGCATGGATATCCGGAGGTTTTCACCCTTGAGGAATATCCGTACACCGAAAAAAGATATTACTACACAAAGAATTTGTTTTGACCTGTATTCATTCTCGGCGTAGAGCCGGCAATGTATGCCGTTTACTGTGCCGTCTCCCTTGCGACGCTGCCGATTTGTGTCATGCTTGGAGTTGCCGCACTCAGCACGACCCTTGCTGTTCGTTTTTTTCCGTTGAGAATAAGATGCCAATATTTAAGCGGCGGAATCGCATTTTTTAATGAAGCTGCGGCATCGTCAGCTGCAAAAAAGCCCGGGCAACTCAAAAAAAGTTGGCCGAGCTGTTTTTGAAATCAATGCTGTTTTTTTATTTCATTACCTTTTCCAGCAAGGCTTGGTAACTGTCCACAACATCATAAACCACGTTTCCGTTGCTGATCGCCTTAAAATGCTCTCTTGCGCAGTGAATTTTCGATTCCTCAATGAGCCGGAGCTGCATGGAGGACATAGAGCCTTTCGTCTCAGCAACAAAGTAGATATGCTTGACGGTACCTTCATAGAAAGCTATCGCCCAGTCCGGATTATAGTGTCCTACCGGTGTTGCGATATAGAAGCTGTCCGGCAGCTTCACATAAACCGCAACATCTGTGTTGGTGTCCAGATCGGCAGCAAAATCACGCTCGTTTGTGGAATCATACACGATATGATCGTATAGATGCCGCTGCGCTTTCATCGCGTTCGTTCCAAGCTTACCCTTGATGGTCGGTTCGGTAAAAATGTCCGTGTCGTAATGTTCATCCAGCACATTGTAGGTGATGTGCTGGATAATTGCAGTTGCCTTTTCATCATTGATCAGGGCGGCTGCTTTGATAATGAACTCTTCCGGATTGAATTTGAACTGCTCAAAAACGGATTTTTCAATGCCGGTCAGAATTGCAACGACTGCCTTTCGCGTCAAGCCTGTCTCTCCGACCAGCTTGCCGATCAGATCATACTTCACGCTGCTGCCCACGCGGATTTGCTTGCTGCTGTCATAAGTAGAAGACTTTGACTTCGAGAATGCACTTCCGTCAAGAAGCGAGTCCTTTGACTTGATCTCATCCATTGCGCCGGTTTCAACTTTGAAAAAGATTTTCGGCACATGAAGATTATTGTTAATAGATGCAATCGCCTTGTTTACAAGCTCATCGGTATCAAAATCAACCACATACACAGATTTCGGGCTGATACGTTTCCAGAGAGCTTTGAACTCCGGCATGGCGAGCTTGTCGGGATCAACTTGCAGCTCGACGTTCTTGTCGCGGGCATTCTCCGGCTGCATAGCGCGGCTGTCATAGACGGAATCAAGAATATTGATCACAGAATCGTGGCTGTCCGCCACTTCCTCCGCAACCTGAATCGCGCCGTTTGCTTTGTCGGCATAATATTTATCGGTCAGTACACCCTTCTTGTCGATATAGCCGTTGACAATCAAATCAAAATAAATCGCCTGAGCTGTATCGCCGTCCACAACCTGTTCGTTGCCTCCGGCATCCACAATGACCTTGCCCTTGAAGAGGTCGGCAGTAACCGCCACGGGGCGATCCGCAACCGCATCGGCAAGCTCAGTCTGCAAGCCTTTTGCGAAGCTGTCATAGCTCTCACTGGCGATAACGGTCAGAACATTGATGGACTGCACATCATTTCCAAGCACGTTGGCGTCCATGCGCTCGCCGTCCTGATTGACACACAGGCGCAGACCGCGACCGACCTCTTGCCGCTTGCGAACCTCGCTGCTGCTCTGTTTCAGTGTGCAAATCTGGAACACGTTCGGGTTATCCCAACCTTCACGCAGCGCAGAATGGGAGAAAATGAAACGCACCGGGGATTTTTTCGGATCACGATCCAGAAGCAGTTCCTTGTTCTTCATGATCAGGTCATAGGCGTCAATATCGTCGGAGGTGCCTTCCTTTTTGTCGGAGAGTTTGCTGTCGGTCATCTTGCCTTTTTTATCAACGGAGAAGTAACCGGCATGGGTGTCATGGGCGGAAATCGCGTCCAGATAACGAATGTAATCATCGTCACCGATTTCCCGCTGCATGGAGCTGAGAATGTCGTTGTATTCTTCCTCGAACATATCCGCATAGGGGCCGTTGAACGGATGTCCGGCCTCGTCATACTGTTTGTATTTTTCAACCCTGTCGATGAAGAACAGCGACAGAACTTTGATACCCTTATGGAAAAGCTGCCGCTCCCGCTCCAAGTGAGACAGAATCGTTTCGCGTATCTGAATGCGGCGAAGCTGGTCTTCGCTGACCTTGCCGATCACGTCTCCGGCAAAGATTTTGATACCGTTCAGGAACTCTACGGAGTTGTCGCGTCCGTCGATAGATTTCACTACAAAGCCGACTTTGTACTCGTCCAGATTGCCGGAATTGTCATAGAGATTGTAGCCGATGCCCACCGTTACGTTCTTCTGGCGAATGCCCTTCGCACCCTTGCAGTCAAACTGAATGGAAGCAGTCGGGTTCTTCTCCTTCGAGACGTTGATGCTTTCCAGATAGACGAATCCCTCGGTTGCCGTGCTGCCGGACTCTGTGATGCCCTTGACGGCAATTTTCTTGACCAACCGCTTGTTGTACGCTTCCATTGCATCAAGGCGATAAACCATGTTATAGATGCTGTCCGACTTGTGAGTCGCGGAATAACGCAGCGTCAGCAGCGGACAAAACAGCTTTAGATTTTTCTTAGTGGCAGCCCCTTCGACCGACTGCGGTTCATCGATAATCAAAATCGGATTCGTTTTCGCAATAACATCAATCGGACGGCGAGAACGGAAACTATCAAGCTTTCTGAATATAATGGCTGAATTTTTGTCTGCTCTTTTACCGCTTTCCAACTTCTCGTTTGCATCAACGGATTTGTTGAATGCCTGCATATTGATAATCATGACATTGATTGAGCTATCAGACGCAAAGCGGTCAATTTCCGTGAGGTTTTTTGAGCTATAGATGAAGAACCGGATCTTCTTGCCGTATTCCTCTGCGAAATGATCCTGCGTCACCTGAAAGGACTTATAAACACCCTCGCGGATGGCAATGCTCGGCACGACCACAATGAACTTGCTCCAGCCGTAGTGCTTGTTCAGTTCATACATGGTCTTGATGTAGGTATAGGTCTTGCCGACGCCGGTCTCCATTTCAATCGTCAGGTTGTAGCGACCTTCCAGCTTGTCCGACGGCTTGAGCTGATTGGTGCGCTGCACCTTTTGCAAATGTTCCAGAATCAGCTTGTCGGAAAGCTCCGGCACGATGCGTTCATTCCGCCAGCCGGTAGATTCCTCTTCTTCTTTTATGGCTATCTGCGAAGATTTCACACCGTCCGCCTCTATTTTCTCGTAGCCTCTGTCTATCATATAGGCAGGCGTGAGGTACGGCTGTCCGGCAAAGACGTCAACGACCGCTTTTGCCGCATCCGCTTGAAATTTTTGATGTTTGAATTGTAACTTCATAATTTCGTTATTTCCTCCGTGTGGTGTTGGTGAAGTGTGGAGTGTGAAGAGTTGTGAGTTAAGTTACTTTTGCTGTGCGGAAGAAATTGTTTTCGTTGTAGCAGACAGCATTCTTCTCAACTCGTCACAATCGGCGTTGAGCGACTTAAACTCCTGTTCGGACAAATAATCCGTTTCAGTCAGTAATTCCAACCAATACAATGTCTCTGAGCATTCCTTCAATGCGATATAAATCTTCGAAAGGAAGTCCTTTTTACTAATTGCGCACTCCGCTTCCGCAAGATTTGCTCCAATGCTTGTACCGCTTCGTAAAATCTGTTTTGAAAGCACGAACTCTCTTTTTTCTTCGCATAAGTATTGATATAGCCGAACGATCCGAACGGCAAATCTCTTGCTCTTATACCTCGCAGTGTTTTCTGCTTCCATAACTCCACTCTCCACTCTCAACTCTCATAACTCCACTCTCAACTCTCATAACTTCACTCTCAACTCTCATAACTCCACTCTCAACTCTCATAACTTCACTCTCAACTCTCATAACTACACTCTCCACTCTCAAAACTTCACTCTTATATCACCCTCACGCGCTTGGAAATGTCGCCCGCGTCCTCCGGCATATAGAGCTTGAAAATCTCAAACACGTTGATCTTCTCCGGGCTGGACGCAAAGCCGGAATCGCGGAAGACAGCGCGGAGCGGTTTACGCTTGGCGATCTCCTTGACCACACTTTCGGGGACATTAGCGTCAAAACAGGCGATCAGGTCGCCGTCATTGTAGGTGTGGACGGTGCAGCCGTCGATTTGCTCGGACTTGTAGGGCAGGGACAGCGGCAGCCCCCAGTCGATCAGGCAGCCGAACAGCAGATCGAGGTCGGTGCGGTCATCCTTGATGTTGGATTCCAGCTGATGGAGAAAGTCCTGATCGTAATCACAGGGCGCGTAATAAACGTCCTTCATGTTGGTATCGTCCAGCTTGAGGACGCGGAAGCCGATGTCGAGTTTGGAGTTTGGAGAGTTAAGAGTGGAGTTGTTATTTGCCAACTGCTCTTTCAGAATTTTTTCTCCTGCTCTTCTGATTCTCTCTTTTCCGATTTCGCAGATGTTTTTGTAGCCAGCACTGTGTGGTTCGCTATCGGCTTCACACTTTTCTGGAACCTGAACCAGAACAAATCTTCTGCATCCACCATCTTCTGCATTTAGACGCATTACTGCATGAGCGGTAGTTGCAGAGCCTGAAAAGAAATCCATAACAAGAGCATTCTTGTCTGTACGAACCGCAGTTAAAAGGAGTTGCCTGATTAGCCCCGACGGCTTTGGAAAGTCAAAAGGTCTAAATTCAAACAAAGACCGAAGTTCTGATGTGCCTTGCGCTGTATTGCACTGATCAGATGTTATCAGATTTCTAAAAGGGATTGTCCTTTCAACAAGATTTCCCTCATTATCCATCTTTGCATATCGCTTATTATATACACTCCATTCGCCATTAGTTTTCTTGAATTCGATAAATCCGTTTGCGATTCCCCATTCGACCTTAGTTTTGCTCCATAGGTAGTTCCAACCTTCGGTTGACTTTTGCGCACCACCACCCGGATAACGAACGGTTCCGTCCGGCATTGTAATGCCATAATTCAATGCCTCAGAGTAATGCCCTGCAACACGTCGTCTATCTAATTTGTCAAGAGCGTACTTGCCTCGTATGCCCTCATACTCATCTGAAAGAGCATAACTTTGATCGCTTGCAATCATTCCGTCAAAAGTAAACATTGATCTGTTTTTCGTGTAAACAAGAATATTCTCTGTCACAGTTACAATATCTGTTCCGGTGTTAGACCCTGCCGTTGATTGCCAGACAAGATTCGCAACGAAGTTCGAATATCCAAATACCTCATCACATATTTTTTTTAAGTTGGAAAACTCCTTATCATCTATGCTTATATAAATCGCGCCGTTATCAGCTAACAAATTTCTCGCCAACATCAGCCGTGAGTAAATCATGCTGCACCAATCGGAATGAAAACGTCCGTTGGTGTCGGTATTTTTGAACAGGCGGTCGCCTTCCTCACTCCACTCTCCGCTCTCAACCTTCCACTCTTCGCTCTCCATCTTAAAATCATCGGCATAGATAAAGTCGTTGCCGGTGTTGTACGGCGGATCGATATAGATCATCTTGACCTTGCCGAGATAGCTTTCCTGCAAGAGCTTGAGGACTTCCAGATTATCGCCCTCGATATAGAGGTTTTCGGTGGTGTCCCAGTCCTTGCTCTCCGCCACGCAGGGGCGCAGCGTCTTCCGGATCGGCTTGTTGGCTTCCACGATTGCAGCCTTCTTGCCGACCCATGTGAACTCGTATGCCTCGTCGCCGTCCACCACGTCCGGCGAGAGCATCTGTTTCAGCAGTTCAAAGTTGACCGCCCGTTTGTACACCTTCTTCTCCGGCGTGCTGCGTTCCTCGTCCGGCATCTCCGTGATGCAGTTGGGAAATAGGGCGGCAATTTTTTCTATGTTTTCCGATGTTAAATCGGGGGTTTCAAATTTCGGTTTGCGCATCAGGTTGTTCTCTCCTTGTGATTTTCAGATAATCAATTTGTTCATTCAGATTATAAAACGCTTCTGTGTCAACAAAGTATCTTTTTCGCACATGCGTTTTAATTACACCTTGGAGCATTTCCGCAGTTCGTTTTTGAACAGATTCATTCGTCATCTTTTCGTTTACATGAAAGTGAGCGCCACTCACAGGGCTATTATATAAAAAAATCTTTCTCTTTGACCACCATAGATATCTTTGTCGTTGTGGGGTCGGAACAAACACATCGAACATAATATCTCTTGTGTCTACAGAAATTCTAATAAAACCAACAATGTGGTTATAATCCCACAAGCAAGCAGGATATGTAGCTGCCGCTGCTACGGCGTTTATGTGTTCCTTTGGACATCCTTCGTGCCCATTCCAAACTTCCTGTCGAACTTTTTCTTCTCTTTTATAGAGTACCTTTCTGTTAAATGCATAAATCGGAATTTCAAAAAGTTTTTTCATTGCAATTCATAAGCTCCCTTCTCATTCTTTTCAATTCCGCATTTATTTCCATGCGCCGGTTAAGCTGCTTCTCTTTCTTCATCTTGTTTTCCAGCGCGGCGATCTGCTTTTTGAGCTTTTCGCGCGCCAAGCTTTGCGCAACGTTTTCGGCGGCACCGCAATTTGCGTTCCACTCCTCCCCTTGCAGCTCGGCAACCTGTTTAACAAAGTTATCATAAACGGCGTCCAAAGTCAAGCCGTCAATGCGGAGATCAATCTCATTTTCCGGTATCCAGTCGGTGTGATAATATCTATTGACTTTGAAAGCGCTGCTGCCGGAGGCGGCGGCCGACTTGTGGCCGATCCACGCCTGAGCCTTGCCGTCAAAGGTCAGGATAAAGAGAATGTGATACGGAATTTCCTTATCGATTTGTTTCAGCACCGCTTCGTCAAGCTGCGGTCCGTTCAGGCGAATCTCAAGCACTTCAATCTCCGTCACGGCTTCGCCCGCCGCAATATTCAGCGTGGACGCCGCCAGCTTGTTCCGCCAATACACCAGCCGAATTTGATCGATAAACGCACGGCGCAATGCGGGAGAAACGTCAAGATTCTCGTAAAATTTTTGCTTCGGTATTCTTTTGCCGAATTCAGTAGATGCAGGAAACACTGATTTAATTAGAAATTAGGAATTAGCAATTAGGAATTTTTCACTCCCGACTGCCAATTACCGATTTCTTTCCCCCTTTCGCTTTTTTTTGCAATTACCGTGGCCACTTAGAAATTAGGAATTAGGAGTTAGCAATTAGGAATTTTTCGCTCCCGACTGCCAATTACCGATTTCTTTCCCCCTTTCGCTTTTTTTGCAATTACCGTGGCCACTTAGAAATTAGGAATTAGGAATTAGGAATTAGGAGTTAGCAATTAGGAATTTCTTACTCCCGATTCTTTTCTCCTTTCACATTTTTCAATTACCGTATTCTCCGCTCAATTTCTCATTCCTAATTCCTCACTCCTCATTCCTCACTCCTCATTCCTCATTCCTCATTTTTCATCCCTCATTCCTAATTGTCTTTGTGATTGCGGACAGCATTTTCAGAAGCTCCGTGCAATCGGACTGAATAGAGTTATATTGCGGAGCATCAATATAGTCCGACCTGAACAGCAGCTCCAACCAATACTTTGTTTCCGAACATTCCTTGAAGGCGATATACAGTTTGGATAAAAAATCTTTTCGGCTGACAGCACACTGTGCTTCGGCAATGTTTGCACCAATGCTTGTTCCGCTCCGTAAAACCTGTTTGGATAAAACATATTCATTCTTTTCAGCGCAGAGGTATTTGTACAGTGCGATCACGCGCAATGCAAAAGCAAGGCTCTTGTCAGCAACAGCATTTTCCGTTAAATTTCTCATTCCTAATTCCTCACTCCTAATTTCTCACTCCTAATTTCTCATTCCTAATTATCAGAAAGCAAATCAGCTCAAAATCATCCAGTCCCGAAACCGCACTGAGCAAGGCGGATGTGCCGCCGCTTTTGAACAGACTGTCAATATCGTTTTCCTCTTTCGCGTCAATGATGGAATTGATCGCCTCGCTCAGCAGCTCGGAAACTTCGCCCATTTTGCGCCCGTCATCTGTCTCCTCATTAAACTGCCTGCAAAGCTCCGCACAAGGCTTGTCCTTTCCACGGCAGAGCAGACGCATCGTGTCGAGCAATTTCTTCGGGTTGAGATAATCGCAGACAATTTCGCCTTCTTCGCTGATATAGACCATGTAGAAGGGATGAATCCGATTCCGATTGTCAATATTCACACTGTCGTTGATATTTTTGAGAACGAAAATCACACCGGCAGGTGACTCCCCCGCCCTGCCGACAACGGCGTGCAGCCCCTTAGGCGCGGTTTCGATGTCCTCATGCTGCTTTATGTATTCAAGCAGATCGAGTCGGAACTCGTTGAGTCCCAAATCCATGATGGAAATGCCGCTGGTCATGTCCTCAATGTCCACAACTTCCTCTTGCAGCCGCTTGAGCTGTGCGCGGCGGTATTCAAGGTCTCCCTTTTCTTCGGCATTGAGAAGATCATCATCACCGGTGGAGGTCATTACGGAAATCTTCATGCGGGTTTCCACGCGGCTTTTCAGGTTGATATACTCGTCGAGATCCATATCCGGCCAGAAGTTTACAAGCTGAATACGGTCGTTTCTGCTGCCGATACGGTCAATTCGCCCGAACCGCTGGATAATGCGAACGGGGTTCCAATGAATATCATAGTTGATGAGATAGTCGCAATCCTGCAAGTTCTGACCTTCGGAAATACAATCGGTTGCAATCAGAATATCAATTTCATCGGCGCTGCCGGGCAGGAGTACGGATTTTCCTTTTGAAACGGGTGAGAAACAAGTCAGAACCGTGTTGAGGTTCGCACGGAGCTTTGGAATGGTGGTCTTTCCGTCAACCGTGCCGGTGATCTCCGCCGTTTCCAGCCCGAAATTCTCTTTTGCAAATCTGCTGACGTTTGCAAAGAGATAGTCTGCGGTATCAGAGAATGCCGTGAAAATTATGATCTTCTTATTACCGGGATTGATCGGATGCTTGATTTTCTTCCGGATCAAATCGAACAATGTTTGCAGTTTTGTGTCATGCTTCGACGTGATGTCTGCAATCATGAGGGACAGCAGTTCCAGATTTTCCGCATCACGTTCAAGCTCACGCCTCCATGAAACATAGTCCATATCAGCAAGATCGATTTTGACCTTCTTGCCGACTGAGAAGAAATCGGTGTTCTGATCATCGTAATCAAAATCTTCTCCCGCAGCGATATCTGTCAACTCAATTTCTTCCGAGCCGAGTTCGTAATTGTTGATCTTCTTAATGGTTTCGTCAATCTTTTTCCGCATTCTGTCAACCGTCAGGCGGAACGAATGAACCGAGCTTTCAAGCCGCTTCAGCAGGTTAATGCTCATCAGGCGGCGAATGCCTTCTTCGCGCCCTTCCTGAGTTATGTTGCGTTTTTCAGAGTCAACATATTTATACAGTTTTGAAAGCATGATGTACTTTGTCGGCGTGTAAATCGACAGATTCAGCGCATTCAAAAGTTCGTATATCTCATTGTAGTTGATTGCATCGCTCAAGTCGGTCAAACACGGACGCAGAGAAATCGGCGGCAGACGTTCGGGGAATTTGCCGATATCGGAAGTATTATAATATTTTTCGATGTGTTTTCTTGAACGCGCAATCGTCACGCTGTCCAACAGTTCAAAGAAATCAAAATCCAGCGTCCGAAGAAGCTCGTCCGTTGTGCGTTCCGCAGCGGGAAGATTGCTCCATGCGTTGAAAGCAGTCTGAGCCTGACGGAAGATTTCGTCAATTTTCTTTGTTGTGTCAAGTTTTTTGTTTATTTGCGCAACATCGCCCTCATAAGCGAGTGCAAGCTGATTTTTAAGGTCAATAAATCTGTTGTTAACAGGTGTTGCCGAAAGCATAAGCACCTTCGTTTTCACACCGGCACGAATAACCCGATTGAGCAGTTTCAGATAACGGTTTTCCTTTGCATCCTCGCCGGACACCTCGCCGCCGTTGCGGAAGTTGTGGCTCTCATCAATGACAACAAGGTCATAGTTGCCCCAATTCAGGCGGTCAAGATCAATTCCGTTCGACTGTCCGTGTTCGCGTGAAAGGTCCGTATGATAGAGAACATCGTATCTCAACCGATCCGCTGCAATGGGATTGTTGATATAGTTACCCTTGTACGTATTCCAGTTCTCAGAGAGCTTTTTCGGGCAAAGAACAAGCACGGATTTGTTGCGGTTCTCATAATACTTAATCACCGCAAGCGCAGTGAACGTCTTGCCGAGACCGACGCTGTCTGCCAGAATGCAGCCGTTGAATTTTTCGAGTTTGCTGATGATGGCAAGAACCGCGTCACGCTGGAAGTTATAAAGCATTCCCCAGATTTTGCTTTCCTTAAAGCCCGTTGCTTCGTTCGGCAGCTCGTCCTCCGAAACGTCATCAAGGAACTCTTTGAAAATGTTATAGAGCGCAACAAAATAGATATACTCCGGTGAGTTCTCACGATACGCCGCAGAGATATTTTCGATCACAATATCCGTGACCTCTTGCAGCTTTTTCTTGTCGTTCCATAGCTGTTCAAAGAGCCTGAGAAAGTAGTTGGCATTTTCAAAGCTCTCCGTTTTCTGCACAGGATAGTAGGCGTTGTTGCCGCGCTCGCAACCGAGATCGACGGTGGTAAAGCCATTGATGGGCATATAGGTGCTTTCATCGACCGTCATAAAACCCATCATCTGCTCCTGTGTGACGTTCGACTTGAAAACTGCTTTGCGCCGGATCCAGTCTGCGCACTCTTTCGCAATCGCTTTTTGCGTCAGCTCATTGCGGAGCTTTACTTCAAACTCGGTGCCGTACAGGCTGCTCTCTCTTGAGATTCGTGGGATGTAAAACTCTCGCTGCGCCTTTGACGCCTTCTCAGTCACGAAGGTGGGGGATGTGAAGATAAAACGCAGTTCGTCAATGCCCTCAAGTTGTTTTTTGAGTTCCTGATACGCATAAATTGAGAAGCAAGCGGCGGCAACGGACATCCTACTGCCTTTGTGAATACCCGCTTGCAGATCGTCTTTGACGGTCTTGTTAATGTTGTCTATAATCTGCATTACATCACCTCATTGTTCCGTTCCGGCTGATATTATATTGTCTGCTCTCAGTTGCACTTTTGCTATGTCTCCGAATGAGCATGACCCGGAGTTTTTTATAACTTATTTTCATGATGACACTCCTTTGTTAAGCGACCGTATCAGATGACCGGCAAGCACCTTCGGCATCTGCGGCCGTGTCTTGAAGACATGATGCCGTAGTCTCGTAATTTTGTTATATTTGCTGTTCGTGCGTATCCGACCACTCCCTTCTCGCGCAAAGTAAAGACGTTAATCGATCTGTACCGCAACAGCAGTACATTTCCCGCCGTTAGTATCACATTCCGAAACACTGCAAGCCGAAACCCCTAATACACAATCCGTCAGCGCCCGCAGCACGATCTTATCACCTGCTTCAGGAAGGGGACGATTGATTGTGATTTTCCCGTCCGAAGCAATCCGTGTATTCATAAAAAGGTTGACGGGGTGAATGATTGTTCTCTGCGTTCCAAGAGCAGCATTGATGTTATCAAGGCAATTTGGATGATCCGAGCCGTTCTGATAAAAGAAATCATACATCATCTTGAATAACCTCAAACATGGCGTGATACAGATTATAGTAAAGAATTGAACCGACGCCAATACGAAGCGACTCGTTGCAATCAATCGTTACGAATAGAGAAAGATATTCTTCATGTGTGCCTTTGCCTTCCGCAAAGAAATCCGCAACCTGCCCACCGTCGACATCGACAACGGTAATTGTTTGCCCGTTGCTAACCTCGATTCTTCCACCATGCTTCGGCTGTATAAAATACTCTTTCACGTGAATAACCTCTTTGAAGCAGATTTCGTTTCACCAATTTTCCGCATTTTATTTTCGTCAATCTGTGCGCGCAACAATTTTGGGCATTCGTGCCCTCCTTGCTTCGGAATGTCTCCTGCAAAAACACGTACATTACATAAAATCCTGTTTTAACGCTTTGCAAAGTTCAATTTGCATTTTTCAAATCGGGACTTTTATTTCGACCGTCACAGCATTGCACAGTCCTTTTCCCCGACGGCTTCATCCAGCCCCTCGTTTAGGATTTCAAAGCCTTCCCGCTGATAGAAACGGATCGCCCGCGTATTCTTCCGGTACACGTTCAAGCGCAATTCAGTTTTTTTCGTCTTGATAAAATCGAGAAGGAGCCTGCCTATACCCTGCGACCGCATTTCACCGGAAACAAAAATGCCCTCGATCTGTTCACCGTTAAGCCCGACAAATCCCTGTATGTTGCGAGCATCCTCATACACATAAACCTCCGCTTGCGGAAGCATTGCTTTCACCAAATCGAAATTTCCCATCCAATATTGCGGAGAGATGAAGGAATGCGCTTGCAGATTGGCGTTCAGCCATATTTCAGCAACCCTTTTTATATCGGTTTTCCGTAATTCTCGAATCATGCGACGGTTCTCCCTGTAGTTTTCATTGTTACGCCTTATGCCCGCCAGCCAATCTGCGGCATTGCGGTCTTTAGCTGTTGCACCCTATTCAAGATTCATCGTCTTGAGGATGGCGTTCTTCCCGTACTTCTTTCTAATCGTAATCGCGGTGTCTTGTATCTTTCGTTCTCGTTCCAATGCAGTTCCTCGTTTTTCCGCTTTTCCTATTCGGAGTCGTAATCGTTGAATATGTCCGGGCATACGGCATAGTCGTTTTTCTTCGGGGCATCGGTCTCTGACATAACGCTATTTGTGGTAACGTACATACAGCGGCCATGAAGATTCCTGTCCGTAATCCGGTCAAACGCGACGACTCGGTTTATGCCCGGAGAATCCAAGCCGCATTCCCTGCACACAACAAGCAATTCAGATCAGGAAAGAAACGGTGATGCAGTCTATAGCAGTCGATATCGTGAATGCATGCAATGCATTGCCTTGTCCATGTCTGTTTCGCATCCTCTTCCGAAGAAATATAGATTTCCTAATACAAATTCTCCTGTTGGATCCCCGGTTGCAGCACCCTTCTGTGCCCATTCGTATGCCTTCTGGTAATTTCTGCATTCTGGCTCCTGATATAGCTGTGCCAATTCAACCATACTAATAACGTGTCCTTTTTCTGCGGCTCTCTCATAATAGTATATAGCCTCCTCTATATTTCTGTGCCCGCCAAGCCCAAACGTGCACATCCATGCATAATCATAATTTGCTGCACTATGTCCTTGCTCTGCCGCACGCTTAAAGATAATTCTCGCTTTTATTAAATCCTGTCTATATCCATTTGTCCCGCGAAAGTAAACCAACCCTAGTTCATGAAGCGCTTCCATATGTCCCATTTCGGATGCATTTCTAAAATGTTCAATCGCACGGTACATATCTGGCTTTGGCGGTTCGCACTGGACACCGCGTTGATAAAGCATTCCTAGGCAATATTCCGCATCAGCAAATGGGGTTTCAATGCTTTCCAAAATATCTATGGCGTTTTGAAACTGCCCATAGTCAATATAAAACTTCGCCATATTGTACTTTGCTATTACTGAGCAATTTTCTTTGATGTTTTCATATATTTTAACGATCTCACTATAATCAAATTCAACCCCAAAACCCTCGCTAAGCATAAATCCAACTTTATCCTGATATCCAAGGTGTGACGAATGTTTTGCTGCCTTTTCATAATACTCCATTGCTTTTTTAAAAGATTGCTCTTCATATGGCATTTGCCCTCGATAATAGAGATTCCCAATCAAAGCATAAATGTAAGGCCTCAAATAAGTATTGTTTTCTTCCGCTCTTTGGAACCATTTTGCAGCTTCAGAATAATTTGTTTTCCCGTTACAATCATTTTTGTTGGCAAAACCATGATAATACATGCATCCAATCTCAAACATTGCTTCCGTATCGCCAGCTTCAGCTTTTTTTAATGTTTCAATAAAATCTTTATGTAAATCATATTCTTTGTTGCTATTTGCAATATCTCTATATATTTCTTTTGATGGTTTTGACACAAATTTAGAGAGCAAATCCGATATCGGTGATATTTCAAACCGTTCCGGTAAATAAACTGATTGCAAAGAAAATAAAAATCGAATTTCATTCGGGTAGTCCTTCCACACATCAGAGTTAGGAACGTCAGCTTTTCCAATATATACCGGTGTTATTCTTTTTCCGATTTTATACGCATAAAGAACTTCTGTCCTAACCCAATCCGTCTCTCGTCTAGTTTTCAATCCATCCAAGCACCCATGCGATACAATTAATACAAAATCTATACATTTTTCTATAGCTTCTTTTAGTCTGTCTGGAAAGCTGCCGCTATGCTGTTCATTTGAATTAAAGTATACACTATAGTTTTTTGAACTCAGCGTTTCAAATAATCTCGCAGCAAAGTTGTTCCCCTCTCCGTCATTGCGGTATGATATAAAGATGTCATTGCATTTTTTTGACTTACCGTTTGTGTTATCGAATTCATTCTTACTCTTTTTATACATTTCATTTAATCCTGCCATGTCATTTTCTCCGGTACCATTCATATATCAATTGTTTGTATTTTTTAATTATACTACATGCAATTCGAGTTAGACTTCGCAACTGCATCAGCGACGCATTACTAGCACCATCAAGTATTAAGTTCAAAGATGAACTTATTGATAATAGTATCAACTCATATTACTCTCATTGTGCAATTCTAACGTTTTTCCTTTCAGCATATTGTATCTTTTAATGTCTGTACCATGCTTTGTTCATTTCAAGTATAATGTTTGTAAGCGTGCACTATTTTGACGCATACTGCGCTATGACGTCCAAATCGCCGAAGGTTGATGCTTGCTTTGTACGACACACTGCTCGGAAACATCATTGTTTTTTCAAAGTACTCTCATCAGCGTCTAACCCTCCCTGCTGAGTAAAACATCAATTGCAACACAAGAGAATTCTTTGAATTCACGCGTTGTCGCTCATTGTCTTAGTTATTATATCACAGTAATAGCTAAATGTACATGCCTATCACTTAGTGCCAACGCTTTCGAAGCGTTATGCATTAAACAAGAGGCCTGAGCGGCTCAATCATTTTGAACATAAAAATCCGTCAAAAACGCTTCTGCGAAGCAACACAGCCTCCGACGCCAAGACCTCCCGCAAGGGAGCGAGTGACCTCCGGAGAGCTATAACAGCCGGATTTGCTGTGCAAATCATGTAGTGGCGGCTGCTTGCGACGATGCAGGAGCAGGGTACAATGATACTCCCGTCTTTCTTCGGAAAGGCGGCTCGGAGCGATCCTCGGAGGGGTGAGAGTCCCATGATACCGATTGACCATTGGTAGTCCGCAGCATTCCCGGAACTGCAAAGTTCTTCTGGCAGGGGCGCGAGCTGCAAATATGCCGGACAATGAAACAAACCCAAAAGAAACTTACTATATAGTTTCAGGATGAAAACTATGTGGCAGAGTATCTTCACAAGATGCTCTGCCATATCCTTTTGTCCTGAATAGTTCTACGAAACAGGAGGTGCTTAGAATATGATGGGCATTGAAACAATGAAAAGCGTCAGCCCGAAAACGGTTGACCGAAGCACACTCGTTCAGAGAAGCGGCATCCGGCTTGATCCTGCGGCACCGCGAGAGGACAGGCTGAGGAAGTTCATCAAGCAGATTAGAAATCCCTATTGTTATCTGGACGGAAAAACTGTGGTGAAGATCAGCTTCACCGAGACGGATACGACAATGGAAGATTGTCTGGAACACTATCTGAGAGGTCTTTGATTTATGAACAGTCTGAATCTTTTCACCCGGTTCTATGGACAAGCGATTGAGCCTGTGGTATAATTTAATCGGTCAAAAAAAGAAGAATACGGATTAAGCCGCTTGCCCTGATGGTCATGTGGCGTTTTCGTGTTCCTCTTCATAAGAGTTGAAGCAAGCCTTCGTCTTTCTGATTTGATGTACCACACCAAACAGAAAAACGGAGGTTATTTTTATACCAGATAGAGAAGCAGAGCAGCCGCGCAACCTCAACGGATATGTTCGTGTCCATCGTCCGCAAATACACCCGCGCCAGAAAGCTCACGCCGCGGATGCTCAACGAACTGGTGGAGAAAATCGAGGTCTACAATGCCGAGAAGATCGACGGCGAATGGGTACAGCGGCTTCGCATCCACTACAACTGCGTGGGGGAAATGAACATTCCCAACGAACCGGCACTGCCCATCCCGGCCGTCACCGTCAACACCAGAAAAGGCGTGTTCGTGAGCTACACAACCGACGACAGACCCGCTGTTTGAGCAGAAAAAAGCGCCCCTTGCGGGGATGTGCAGCCTATCTAAAAAGCCTGCCTTGACGTGCTTGTCAAGGCAGGCTTTTTAGATAGGTTATAATCGGCAAGCCGCCGATTTCGTCAGCTTGCCGATCTGCCTTTTCGTTTAACCAAAGAGAGGGCCTTTCCAGCCGCAGGTTTTAAGAACATCAATCATTTGCTGATTAACACCATTAATCGTTGCGTACGGGAATCTGCGTTCAATCTTAGTGATTCCGTTATATGTTATTTTGTTTTCCCATGTTGCGCCGTATTTAATCAAAAGCCTGACCATTTCCGCATTTTTAGCGTCAACGATTGCATATGTCAGCATTGATTTTCTTCCTATACGGCCGTCATCAGGATGTATCGTTTCAACTCTGTCCGGGTCTGCCCCTGCTTCAAGAAGTATCTTGACTATACCAAGATCTTTGGCATACCAAATTGCATCGCTCAATGCGGAGTACTCATCCGTTCCGTTTTTACTCTGATACGTCCTGATGCTGTCCGGATTCGTCCCATGCTTAAGTAAAAGCTTAACCATCTCTGCGTTTTTTGCATTAGCAACCGCATACGCCAGCATTGATTTTCTTTCTATCCTGCCGTTATCAGGATGTATCGTCTCAACTCTGTTGGGGTCTGCCCCTGCTTCAAGAAGTATCTTAACTATGCCAAGATCTTTGGCATTCCAAATTGCCTCGCTCAGTGCGGAGTACTCATCCGTTCCGTTTTTCACCTGCGACACTCTGATGCTGTCCGGGTTCGCCCCATGCTTAAGTAAAAGCTTGACCATCTCCGCGTTTTTTGCATCAATAATTGCACATGTCAGCATTGATTTTCTTTCTATTCTGCCGTTATCAAAATGTATCGTCTCGACTCCGTTGGGGTCTGCCCCTGCTTCAAGAAGCACCTTAACCATGCTAATGTCTTGAGCTTTTCCAATTGCATCCCCCAATGCATAGCGTTCCAATGATGGACCTCCCCCATTTGCCTTGCGACTGCTGTTGGGGTTTGCACCGTATTCAAGCAAAAGCTTGACTGTCTCGGTATTCTTGTGTTCCCGAATTGCATCACAAATAGCAGGAAATTGAGCAACGCCGCCTTTGGGGTGCTCGTATCTTCTCTCCGAGTTCGCATCTCCGCCGCGGTCGAGAATCATTTTTAACACCTTCAACGGCCAATTATTCCACACTGCGTAACCGAAAATGCCGACCGTTGACTTCGCACCGGATTCATGGTCGATTTTAAACTGCTCCTTCAATACCGCAGGATAGGTTGAAATAATGTATTCTATTGAGTTAACAATCCCGTATTTTCCCGCCGTTTGCAGGTACTCTTTGTATCCAAGCTCATCCAAGTACTGCTTCTCCGCGTCTGAAACAGTCCCTGCCTTTGACAGCTTTTCTGCATAATATTTGATATCAAGTTCGAGATGCTCACCAACGATTACTTTGTAAAAATAAAATGCTTCATCCTCAGGGTATTTGTCGAGCATTCCTTCACATTTTTCATTCGCCTGCTTCCAGTCTCCCGCCTCTATAAGCATCATTATCCTTCGGCACATGGTTCTCTTTTCATTTTCAGCCGCATTTGCTGGCTGTGCAGTGTAAGCGAACTCCTGCGCCATTGGCTTTCCTTCCGTTTTTTTCGGAATAAGTTTTCTTATTCCCCTGAGCAGATCCTGCTCAAAGCCGAGTTTATCGCAGTCCTGAGACTGAAGCCCTCTGAACTCATTAGGCAGGGCATAGGGACTCATCTCATAATAGCAGGGATAGATTTTCTTCTTTGAATCGTTTGCAGCAAGCTCAAGGTATCTGCTCCATTCATTTTTGACCCATACGGCGTTGAAGTGCTCGGGTTTTGTACCAACAACGAGCATGACCTTTGAACTGTTGAGTGCCGCAAAGATATACGGTTCATATTTTTCTCCAAGCTTGTCCTCAAGCGTGACCCTTGCGAAGAAAACTCGCAGTCCATCCCTCGTTAATTCATCATAAATTTTCTGGGCAATAACACTGTCCTGCGTTCTCCTTCCCATGTCATCCGTCTCTTTGTAGCAAATGAAAACATCAAAGGGCTCTTCCTTTGATGAAATTTCGAGAATACCCTTCTGGATGCTGTCAATGGCTTTTGCCTCGTTTTCATAAACGACTCTCGCTTCTGCGTCCGCTTTTTCAATCGCCAATTTATAATCGTTCGAATCGAATATCGACTTGAACTGCGTACGGTGGCAGGTGGGAATTCGTCTTCCGCTCTTGGGATCAACAACATATTCTATGCCGTATTTGCACAAACACAATCCCCAGTATGCCTCGGGCTCGTTCGGAAACTCGCCAACTATATCGTTATAAACCGAAACGGCGCTATCAAAATCTTTCTGCTGGCGATAGCTGTTCGCCCTTTCAAAAAGTTCTTTGCACTTTTCGCCTGCCATTCTCGGCAGCGTCTGCCTTGTGCCGCAGTATTCGCATTCTACAACGGAGTCCTTGCTCTCGGGCAGCACTGCTCCGCACATTTTACATTTAAGTACGCTCATCTTATACTCCCTCCTTGAGTTCCTTGCAAAGTCTGTTACGTTCCTTCAAAATCAGTCTCGCTTTTCGACAAAGGCTTTGAGCCTCATCATTTTTGCCATCCGCAAGCGCATCCGCTGCATCATCTACAGCTTCCGAAAGCCTTGCCTCAACATCACTGAGCGCAGCACTGCTTACCGGATCGCTGTACCGCAGTTCCTCTGCAAAATCAGAAAATACCTTTTTAGTTTCGGCATCACTTATTCTATCGGCAATAGTATCAACATCTGTCCGCAATTTTCTCATAAATTGGGTCGAAGTATTGACTTTTTGCTGGAGCTCTTCTCTTGTTTCTTTTGCGTAGTAGCACATCGAAAGGAAGACGATGTGAACTGCCAGCAACACCAACTGAACCGCAGCAGGTATCGCACCCGATGTCATTGCCTTGTCCAAACACATGAACAGCGTTGAAACAATAAACTCAACAACCGTATAAATCACGCTATGCTTAAGTACAGGATAACCAAGCAGAAAGTCCTTTGGTTGAATGGGTCTTTTGCCCTGTAAGGCCGCATTTAACGCAATAAATACAAATGCCGTAAGCATAAACACATACGAAATCCAGAACGCAGCGCCGTGGTCAACGAGTCCACTTACAATAAACAGTACTGCATTGTAAATGGCAAACACTGTCAATGTCGCAACAATAGCTATGTTTTTTTTCTTATCGATTTTAAGCATCATTCATCCCTCTTCTTTCCGCAGTTACTACAGAAATTTCCTTTTATGTTTTTATTGCCGCAGGTGCAATCCCACGTATCAATGTTTTTTCCTGCTTCATCACGGCTTTTTCCGCAATTTGAACAGAACCTTCCCTTGTTGCCTTTTTCTCCGCAGGCGGGGCAATCCCAAGCTTCAGGCTTTGGCTTTCCGCAATTTGAACAGAACTTTCCCTTGTTGTCCTTTTCTCCACAGGCGAGGCAATCCCACGTCTCTGGCCTGGGTTTACCACAGTCGAAGCAGAATTTGCCTCTGTTGTCATCACAGCCGCATTCACATTTCCAGCCCGTTTCCTCCTTGGTTTTGGCGGTTTCCGTTCCTGACGAGGTTTCATCGCCACCAATGATTCCGGTGACAAGTCCTCTTGCCTGCGAACCAAGCTGACCCATTGCAGCCAGGCCAACACCGAGACCGACAACATCGCTGGTAATACCGCCGCCACCTCCGTTGCCAGACATTCTGCCAAGACCCGCCGCAAACTCTTTTCTCACATCCGCCTCAAGGACATCCTTCTGGTTGTATCCCTGTGCCGCCATCACCTCTGCCTGAGCAAAGCCTGTACGGCGTATTCTGTCAGCTTCCGCCTCAGTTTCGGCCATCCTATGCCTTTTTTCACGTTCGAACGCACGATCGGCAATCAAATCCTTAGTATTGAGTTGCTCGGTAACAACGCTTCTTCTTGCCGCAACAACCTCCGCATCAGCCGACGCAAGTTTCTTTTCAAGTTTTACGCTGCGAATTTGGATAATCTTTACAATGTTCGGGTCTTCTCTATCGTAATCAACATCCGTTACAAAGAACCTCGGAACTGCAAGGCCATACTCTTCAAAGCCGCTACTAACCTTCTCACGGAGAGTCTCTGAAATCTCACCCAGTTGACTATCTATGCTCAAAATATCGAGGTGCTTACTCGTTATTGAACTTGACAAGTTTGATTTAATCGTAGTCATTAAATGAGGCCAGAAGACAGACCTTAGAGAGTCAGAAAACTTGCTCTGACTGCTGTCCCCAGGATTACCCTCCCACGCAATTCCGCCCATCGTGCCGACAAGCTTAATCAGCAATTTACGTGAATCTGAAACCTGAAGTGTAAGTTCGCCATGTGCACCAATGTCAAGAGGAACTTCTGTTTCGGGTTCGATGAATCGTACTCTTGAATCCGTTCCCCATTTGATTGAGGACTGGTGAGTTTTATTAATGAAATAGATTTCCGCATGGAACGGATTTGACCTGCCCGTAGGTGCATCAACGACACGTCCGATGAGAGGGAGGTTCTCCGTTTCAAGTGTGTACCTGCCCGGTCCGAACAAATCTAAAGCTCGACCGTTCATCATGAATATCGCTTCCTGTGATTCATGAACAATGAGCTGCGAGCCCCAGTTGAAGTCCTCAATCGGATGTTTCCACACAAACGAGTCGTTTTTGCCTTCGTACTTTATGACACTGATCTTATCGTCCGCAACAAGCCTCGACTTGTTTATCTCACGCTGTATATCATCAATTTTATAGCTGCATACCGGACATTCTATTTTTCCACCCGAATTTGCGTCTACCTGCATCGTGCAACCGCACTGCGGACATGGAACGGATACTATTTTCCCGCTTCCGGAATCAATTTTTTTATGGCAGATAGGACAGATATGGTTATCCTTCGCCATATCATAAACGTACTCACTCTTGCAACTCGGGCACCGTCTTGAGGCAAATCTTCCTGCCCGTATATCTATCTTGGTGTGACATTTCGCACATTCAATGATTTTCTTTGAAAAAATCCCTGTTGATGCGGTGTTCAAAACCCCACAGTGTGGGCACTCGATCCTAAACTTAGCCATACTACTGCGTTATCTCCCTTTTTTGTTCTAAATTTACTTAACTCGACATGACGGAGCTTTTCATCTGTTCAAGTCCACCAGTGACATCGAAATGGCACTATTAAACTCCAGTCAACATTATACAACTGCTGCAATAATTTGTCAATAATATTTAAACTTTTTCAGTTTCTTTCGATTTTCAAAACACAGAACTTACATTTCCATGACAGTAAGATATAATTAGTGAGAAGACAGAAGGTGAGCGATTCACCTCATGGGATGCCTCGCCTGTTTTCATTTAGCTGCTCACAGTTTTCTCGGTACTTTTATCTTAGATTCCGGCCGCTTGACCACGCCGTTTCTGAAATGGGTATCCTCGAACTTCTCAAAGAAAACAAATAATCCGAACCCATCTCCGATTAGAAAGATTTGGTTCGGATTATATTGGTTTGGTGCGGGAAACAGGACTTGAACCTGCATGAAGTTGCCCCCATACGGACCTGAACCGTACGCGTCTGCCAATTCCGCCATTCCCGCAAAATAAAAAAAATGGTGGACGGGGATGGATTCGAACCATCGTAGTCTGTGACAACGGATTTACAGTCCGCTCCCTTTGGCCGCTCGGGAACCCGTCCATATAAGTTGCAAATTGGTGGAGCTGGTGATGGGACTCGAACCCGCAACCTGCTGATTACAAATCAGCTGCTCTGCCAATTGAGCTACACCAGCATTAGGATGTATCGGCAACGCATTTTTACTGAAAAAATGGCGATCCGAAGGGGGCTCGAACCCCTGACCTCCAGCGTGACAGGCTGGCATTCTAACCAACTGAACTACCGGACCGCGGTGTATGCCTTGGTGGGCCTTCAGGGACTCGAACCCCGGACCAATCGGTTATGAGCCGACCGCTCTAACCAACTGAGCTAAAGGCCCTCTCAAAAAGAGTGGTGACCCCTAGGAGACTCGAACTCCTGTTACCGCCGTGAAAGGGCGGTGTCTTAGACCGCTTGACCAAGGGGCCACAAAAAACTGGTCGGGGTGAAGGGATTTGAACCCTTGGCCCCATGCTCCCAAAGCACGTACGCTACCGAACTGCGCCACACCCCGTTGAGCTCACTTTTTGCAACGGTGTGTATTATACAGCTATGCGCCTCGTTTGTCAACACTTTTTTTCAATTTTTTTGATATATTTTTTAATATTTAATTTTGGTTTCTTATTTTTGGTTGTTTTATTTAGAATTTCGATTTTCGTTTTTATGCATAATTTGTTAAAAAACAGGGCTGTTCAATGCCGAAATGCATCAAACAACCCGTTATCAGTGTTAAATATATTCAATATAATTCGTTTATTCGATGAAATCAAACTCCCATTCACCCATGCGCACAATACTTTCGTTGCCCGCTCCGGCCTCGCGGAGAGCATCAATTATGCCTTCAGCCTTCAACATACGCTGGAAACGCCGCATAGATTCCTCGTCATCGGCATCCGTCGTGTCCAAAATATATTCAACGGTTCCACCCGTTACGGTGTAGACCTCACCTTCCCTGCTGATTGCAAAGCCGCGTTCGTACTGCGGGGTTTCAATTATATCATCCTCAGCAAACTCTCTTGTTGCAGGCAGCTCCTTAAGCATTTCAACAATTGCATCAAGCAAAGGCTCAAACCCCTTGCCGGTTGCAGCCGAAACGGGGAAAATACGCGGCAGCTCGTCCTGTCCGCCGTTACCCTGCGCTTTATCCTCCTCAATATGCATTGCAAGCTCTTCCCGGAAAATTTCAAGGTTGTCCTCCGAACCGGTTATATCCATTTTATTTGCAACAATAAGCTCCGGCAGTTCCGCAAGCTTGTCGCTGTAGCGCATCAGCTCACTGCGAATCTGGCAATAATCCTCAAACGGATCACGCCCTTCCGAACCGGAAATATCGAGCACATGCACGAGCATCCGTGTGCGTTCTATGTGACGCAGAAAATCATGCCCAAGTCCTGCGCCGTCCGCTGCGCCTTCGATAAGGCCGGGAATATCAGCAACAACAAATGATGTGTCATAACGCTTTACAACGCCGAGATTCGGTGTCAGCGTCGTGAAGTGATAATTCGCAATTTTCGGCTTTGCGCTTGTGACAACAGAAAGAATGGTGGATTTGCCGACATTCGGAAGGCCGATAAGACCTACATCCGCAATCGTCATCAGCTCCAATTCAACCTCATATTCCTTTGTCTTTTGTCCGCCTTGGGCAAAACGCGGAGCCTGCTTTGTCGGCGTTGCAAATTTGGCATTTCCCCTGCCTCCCCTGCCGCCGCGCAGAACAGTACGTTCCCTGCCCGGGCTGTTCATATCCGCAATAATCTTGCCTGACTCGACATCGCGCACACGCGTTCCGACAGGAACCTTAATTACAAGATTCTCACCGCTTTTGCCGTACTGCATGTTTCCTCTGCCGTTTTCGCCGTTCTGTGCACGGAAGAATCGTGCAAACTTGAAATCGAGCAGTGTGTTCATGTTTTCATCGGCAAGGAAAACAACATTGCCCCCCCTGCCGCCGTCTCCGCCGTCCGGTCCGCCGTGACTGACGTATTTCTCTCTGTGGAAGCTTGCGCATCCGTCGCCGCCGTTGCCTGCTTTTATAATTATCCTCGCCTTATCAACAAATTGCATTTTATCTGTTCTCCTTGTGGTATTTACATAGTTCCTTCAGTGTGCATATATCGCATTTCGGTTTTTGCGCAGAGCAAACGCGTCTGCCGTGAAATATCAGCCAATGGTGTGCAATTGACCATTTCTCCTCAGGTATGCATTGCATGAGCTGTTTTTCGGTCGCTTCAACGTTTGCCGCACAGGCAAGTCCCAAACGGTTGCTGACGCGAAACACATGCGTGTCAACAGCAATCGCCGGAACATTAAACGCATTTGAAAGCACGACACTTGCTGTTTTTCGTCCCACACCCGCAAGCGACTGTAAAGCCTCCCTGTCATTCGGCACAACACCGTGATACTTTTCGGTCAAATCGCGGCTGACCGACAGTATGTGTTTTGCTTTTGTGTTAAAAAACCCGCAAGGCTTAATGTATTTTTTCAGTGTTTCTTCATCGGCTGCCGCCATGGACTCCGCATCGGGATAAGCCTTAAAAAGCTGAGCAGTACACTTATTTACCTGCTTGTCCGTACATTGCGCGGAAAGAATGGTTGCAATCAACAACTCAAACGGGTTGCTAAAATTCAATTCGGGCTTTGCATCCGGATGTGCTGCGGCAAGCCCTTCAAGAATTGCCTGCACCTGCTGCGGACTGCACCGAACCGCACATTCGTTTTCATTTCTTTTTTCTTGTTTCATGTTTACACCATTGCACCGATTTTGTTTTGCCGAAAAACTCCCGTAAAAGAGCTTACCGGTTTCGGCCGCACCGATACACGCATAATTTAGCACATTCGGGCGCATTTGTCTATCGCCCGCCCATCATATTCATTATCCGGGAAATATCGCCTTTTCCGCTCTTCATAATATTCTGCATTCCCATAAGCATTTGAATAAGCTGCATCTGTTGTCCTCCTGCTGCGCCGAACGGATTCATGCCGCCGAACGGATTCATGCCGTTCATTGCCGCACCCGAATTCATGCTTCCCATGTTTCCGTTCACCGCACCGCCTGCGCTGCCGAAGCTGCCGAACGGGTTCATAAATCCGTTCATGCCGCCGGAATTCACATTCCCCGATGCACTTTCCCCGCGGTTCATCCTTGAAGCTTGCCTTGATGTCTGTTCGTTTCGCAGCAAAACAATCGAATCATAGTCCAATCCGAACCCTGCACATACGCCTTTCAGCTCATTCGGTGCAACAAAGGGAACCATTGCGGCAAGGAAGGCTCGAAGCTGCTCAATGCCCTGCTCCTCCCGAATTCGTCTTGCGATTCGCAGGAACGGCGAAGCTTCACCTCCCTGCGGACGTTTTGCTGCGTTCCCGTTCGGAACGAATTGTCTCTGTCTTGTCGGCACACGCTGCATGAATAAAACCTCGCTTCCCGGTGTTTTCTGCAATTAATCGGAATTAAACCGCCGAACACATCCTTCGGAATACATTCTATTCACAAACCTGTCTGCATGTGCATATTATTTATTGAGAGCAAGCGGTGCGGTGCGTTTCAGTGCGTATTAAGTATGCTGATGCGCTTCATGCCGTCTTTCTCAACATCACAAGTTGCAACGGAGGTTTCGCAATGGCAAAAAGTCTGAAAAAATCAGCAAAAAGAGCAGCAGACGACAGGCAGCAGGATCCGTCCGCTGCCAACATTGACCCGCGCACTGAAGCGGATATTGGCAGACTGGTGGACAAATATAAGAACCGCAGCGAAAGTTCGCTCATGGATGAGCTGCTCCGCGTCACAGAGCAGCAGAAGCGGGACGGAACTCTCGATTCGGCAGGGATACAGGCTGCCGCAAACAGCATTTTGCCGATGCTGAACGCCGAACAGGCAAAGAAGCTGAACGCGATTCTCAGCAAAATTACATAAAAACGTTTTGTTCTTTCCTAGCACCGGAATTCGCTGAACAATTCGGGTTTATGCAGGAAAAGGCTTCAGCTAAATCTTATCGCAAAACTCAAATCGGATTTTTCTCGGCATTGTTTTTCGCGGAGCTGTCTGTTTTTTTCAGTTCCGCAACCGTATTATCCATAAGAACCATAACCATGGGCTGCCCCCTGCCCGCACGCGGTTCAATTCGAACTTCCTCCGTGTTGAACACGGTTTGCGTTCCGTCTTTTTGAACTGCTGCAAGGTCGAGTGGATCGGTAACATGCATTACGGCGGCAATACGCGTTCCGTTTGAGCCGTTTTTCTTAAAGCCGAAGCATTGCAGTCCCTTGCCGTTCCTGCCCTGAATTTCGTGGTCGAATATGAAACTGCGCTTCATGTAACCTCGGTCGGTAGCAACAAGCAGCTCACCTTCTTCCGGAACATGCCCTGCAAAGATAACACCGTCTCCGTCATCAAGCTTTATGCATTTCACACCTGCACTTGCGCGGCCTGTGACGGGAACTGTGTCGGAAGCAAAACGAATGCTCATCCCTCCCTCCGTCACGAGCAGGATGCTGCTCTCGGCCGTTGTTTCGCGCATGTATTCGACACGCACCAACCCGTCGCCCTCCTTCAGGTTGACGGCGGCAATGCGTTTCATCTTTGTTATGTATTCAGAAGCCTCGGTGCATTTGACCAGTCCGCTGCGGGTATAGAAGAACACCTTGCCGACAGAAAAATCCTCATCGCATATCGCGAGAAGCTTTTCGTCCTGCTCAAGTTCGAAAACTGCGGAAAGGTTTGTCGGCTTTGCCTGCGGCTTGGTTTCGGGAATATCTTCAACGTGCAGCGTTAAGCATGCACCATGCGACGTGAACAGGCGCAAAACGCCGTCCGTTGAAGTATCAAAAGTTCGTATCGGCTGCTCCTTTGCGATAAAATCCGCCGCTGCAAGTTTCGGAGGCAGCCTGCGCAGTTTGTTATCGGGAAGGAACATCACAAAAGCGGGTTCCGCAGTCGTTTTTTCTTCGGTTTCGTCGTCATTCGGCTGAACTGCATCTATAAGCTTAGTGCGTCTCGGTGAAGCCAGCAGCTCCCGAACTTCCGTCAGTTCGTCAATGATGAGTTTATCCAACTTTGATTTTGACTCAAGTATACCCTTCAGCCGCTTTATTTCCTTGCTGAGCCTGTCGAATTCGCGTTCAATCTCAAGCTGCTCAAGGTTGGTGAGCCTTTGCAGACGCAAATCGAGTATCGCATCCGCTTGAACCGCCGTTAAATCAAACCGCTTCATCAAGCCCTGCTTGGCAGCTTTCGGAGATTTCGACGCACGAATCAGCGCAATTACTTCATCAATATTCAAAAGCGCAATGATAAGCCCCTGCAAGACATGGGCGCGGCGTTCGGCGGCGTCAAGTTCGTATCTGCTGCGGCGTGTTACAACGTTCTCACGGTGTTTAATGTAATAATCCAACACATCCGAAAGCCCGAGAAGCTTGGGCTTTCCGTCCGCAATGGCAACCATAATAACGCTTACGGTTTTTTGCAGATCGGAGTATTTAAACAGAGCATTCAACACTTTCTGCGGATCGAAATCCTTTTTGACTTCTATAACGGCGCGAACGCCTGTTCTGTCGGACTCGTCCCTTATATCGCTGATGCCGGCGAATACCGATTTGCTTTTTTGCTGAACGAGCGCAAGCACCTTCTCAAGCGCGGCAGCCTTATTGACCTGATACGGAAACTCTGTTATTACTATATTTGTTTTTCCGTTTTTGAGCGGTTCAAAATGCGTTTTTGCGCGATTGATGAGCTTTCCCCTGCCCGTTTCATATGCCGTGCGAATTTCCGCTGTGTTCAAAAGATATCCTCCGACGGGAAAATCCGGACAGGGCAATATCTTCATAAGGTCATCAAGGCTGATTTCGGGGTTTTTAATTTTCGCGATCACGGCATCTATCGCTTCCGTCGGGTTGTGCGGCGGAACGGAAGTCGTCAATCCGACCGCAATGCCGTTTGAACCGTTAACAAGCAGGTTCGGGAAACAGCCGGGGAGCAAATCCGGTTCTTTGAGTGTGTCGTCAAAGTTCAGGCTGAATTTGACCGTGTCCTTTTCAAGGTCACGAAGCATCCGCATCGCAGCTTCCGTCATTCTCGCCTCGGTGTAACGCATTGCAGCAGCGGGATCGCCGTCCATGCTGCCGAAATTTCCGTGCCCGTCAACAAGAGGTATGCGCATGTTAAAATCCTGCGCCATGCGAACCATCGCGTCGTAAACGGAACTGTCGCCGTGCGGATGATATTTGCCGAGGCAGTCGCCGACGATACGCGCCGATTTTCTGTGCGGCTTATCGGGGGAAAGCCCCAGTTCCATCATTGTGTAAAGAATTCTGCGCTGAACGGGTTTCAATCCGTCCTCAACCCGCGGCAGAGCACGTTCAAGAATTACATGTTCCGCATAAGGCATCATTGAAGAACGCATCACATCGTCCATGCTTTGGACAATTATCGGATTTTTCGGGGTTATATTTTCATTTTGGTTTTTTTTTGCCATTACCTGTTATTTCGTTCCTTTATTGCATCTTAAAAACGCACACAGCAAACGCAAGGTGTGTGCAGCCGCCGGCCAAACCCGCCGCAAATATGTTTAATTCTGCCCGCGAAGGGTTTTTATCATTGCGGCAGGGTCGGAAGCAGAATAAACAGCATTGCCGGCAACGAGCACATTAGCTCCGAATTCGCGGCAGATTTTTGCGGTTTCAGGGTTCACGCCTCCGTCAACTTCAATTTCAACATCCGTAAGGCCGCGCTCATCCAGCATTCTGCGTATGGTTTTTATCTTTTCCGCCGCAGTGCGGATAAATTTCTGCCCGCCGAACCCGGGGTTGACTGTCATAACAAGCACAAGGTCGCAGCTGTCAAAAAGATATTCCGCCATGCAGGGCGGTGTTGCAGGATTAAGTGCAATTCCTGCTTTCATGCCGAGCGAACGAATGAGCTGAAGGGTCCTGTGCGCATGTTTATCCGCTTCAACATGTATCGTTACAATATCCGCACCCGCCTCTTTGAACGGCTGAACCCATTTTGAAGGATTCTCCACCATTAAATGAGCATCAAAAACAAGCTCCGTATGCGGGCGCAATGCTTTTGTCATCGGTGCGCCGAAAGTGATATTCGGCACAAACGCACCGTCCATAACATCAAGATGAACATAATCCGCCCCCCAATCAGCAAGCACATCCACCGCGCTGCCGAGTGACGCATAATCCGCCGAAAGTATTGAAGGTGCAATTTTAATCATTTTTCCTGTTCCCCTTTTATTTGTCTTAAGCAGTGTTATATTTTAAAATCTGTTGCGTTTATTTTCTTCCGCCTCTTTAACAAGGTGGACATACCGTTCGTATCTCCCCCGGCTTATGACGTTTTCGCCGCCTTTTTTGACGGCACAGCCGGGTTCGGAAACATGGATGCAGCCGTTAAACCTGCATTCCCCGCGCACGGCGCGGAACTCCGGATAGCAATTTTTTATTTCCCGCGGTTCAATTTCGATATTGTCCAGCAAGCTGAACCCCGGAGTGTCCAAAACCGCACCGCTGTTTCCCACAGGTATAAGTTCCGTATGCCGCGTCGTATGCCTTCCGCGCTCCGTCTTTTCCGAAAGCGAACCCACTTTGAGTGCGATACCCGGCAGCAGCGCATTCAGAAGGGAAGATTTCCCGACGGCGGATTGCCCCGCAAGGCAGACAGCAGCATCTTCAAGCTCCGCTTTAAGCTCGGCAATACCCCACCCGCCCGCAGCTGACACTCTGTAAATTCGGTAGCCCGTTCGTTCGTATTCGGCCGCAATGCGCTCCGCCGAACCTTCGGCATCCTCATCGCATTTATTGATGACCATAACAGGGTCTATTTTAAGTTTTTCACAGCAGACAAGGAGCTTGTCCGCCAAAAGCAGATCCGGTTCCGGACGGCTTGCCGCAACAACTATGAGCAATCTGTCAATATTTGCGGCTGCGGGGCGAATAAGCTCGTTTTTTCTCGGAAGCAGGTTCATAAGATATCCGTTGCTTCCTCCGACGGTATGGGCCGCATCGCAGAAAGACTCCGAAGCCGTGCGTTCTCTTTTTTCGCGTTCTTCATCATATGAAAACTCGACAATGTCTCCGACAAGAGGCGTTTTTGCCTGTTTGCGAAAAAGTCCGCGCGCCTTGCAGACGCAGGTTGAGCCGTCATCGGCAAGCACGGTGTAAAACCCACCTATGCCCTTAATGATTCTTCCCTGTTTGGTTACTTTCATGCTTTTTGCTCCTGTGCAGTGCATGTTCGAATCGGGTCGCCCTCCGCATCGGCAGAGTGTGCGCTTTCGTTCCGAATTGCACCGCCTACGTCTTATTCAAACCTGACGGGCATACGTTTGATTTCCGTTCCGTTCATATAGATTATGCAGTCAAACAGGCCTTCCGCAATAAAACCCGCATCAAAGCTCAGGCTGTGCAGTCCGGCACCGAGAATCTGCTCGTAGACCACGAATCTGCTTCCGCCGTTTTCGGAAGGTCCGATGTTTGAAATCAGAACAACAGTAAACGTCGAATCGGCTGCATCGGCGAGAACATCCGTTGACATATGAGCAAATGTTGACTTTTTTATTTGCTCTCCGAGATAAACATCAACATGAACCGACCCGGGTAAAACGGGGATTCCCGCATTCGGGTTCTGTGCCGCAGCCAACACGTTTGACGATTGAACCGCAACGGTGTTTACATTTGAATTGCGGTAATCCTCCGCAAACCTGAAACAGTAATCGCTTATGCCGTATGCAGCGAGTACCGCTGCTATTTCCTCAAGGCTGTCGTAATCGGACAATGCCGGCATCGGCAGCATTGTTTCCCCCGAAACGCCGCTTATCCGAACATCAATTGTTTCCTCGCCGGGCAAAATTTCGCTTCCGCTCGGCACCGATTGCCAGATTATTGTTCCGGGTTCGGCGTCATTGGGCTCGTATTCCACGGATTCAATATACATTCCTATCTCACTCAGCAGCAATGACGCTTCGTCAAGTTTTTTTCCGGTTAAATCCGGCATTGGTACGGTTTCCTGCGGAGGTCCGCTGCTCAGCCAAACATCAACATAACCGTTTTTGTCGTGCGCCGCACCGCTTACGGGCGATTGACGGCAAACGGTTCCCTCCGGATAGTCCGCACTTGCTTCCGTTCCCGCAACCCGAATCCTGAATTCCCTGTTTTTAAGCACCCTCTCCGCCTCTGCACTTGTTTCACCGAGCACGTCCGGCACACGGGACAGCTTATCGTTGCCCGCACCGCCGTACATGTAAACATACCACAACACGAACATTCCGACTATGAATGCAACCATCAGCGATACGGGAAGCACAACATGCCAAAGCTTTGCCCGCCTCCCATGTTTTTCGGTCTTTTGCGCATTGCGGTTCGCATTCCGAACCGCGTTCTTCAGCAGAATATGCTTTTTAGGCTGAGCCATTGCGCGTTCCAGATCCTGCCGCATCTCTGCTGCCGAGCTGTATCGCTCCTCTCTTTTTTTTGCCGTTGCTTTAAGCACAACATCGCTTACAGCCGGAGGTATTGCCGAATCAAATTTTGTCGGTGCGGGAACGGTATCGTTTATATGCCGCAGTGCAACCTGCACGGGATTTTCCCCTTCGTAAGGCGGTTTCCCCACAAGCATTTCAAAAAGCATTATTCCCACGGAATATATATCGCTTTCCGTTCCGACTTCCTCGCCCTTCGCCTGTTCCGGGGAAATATAATGGACCGAACCCACAACGTTTTTCCCGTCGAACGTTTTTGTTGTTGCATCGGCATCTTTGGCAATGCCGAAATCTGTGAGTTTTTTCTCTCCCGTTGTTGAAATCAGTACGTTCTGCGGCTTTACATCACGATGAATATATCCGGCGTTATGTGCGCACTCAAGTGCGTCAAGAATCTTTTCTGCAATTCCGACGGCAGTTTTCACATCAAGCTTTTTCTTTGCGGAAAGATACTCTTTCAGTGTGCATCCTTTCACAAACTCCATAACGATAAAGCTTCTTGAATCGTATGTTCCGTAATCGTAAGCGCGCACGATATTGGCGTTTTTCAGCGACAGCACCGCCTGCGCCTCGCGTTCGAATCTGCGCACATATTTCGGATCCCTGCAATAGTCTTTTTTAATAACTTTCAATGCAACGGTTCTATCGGTCTTTAAGTCATGGGCTTTATACACATCCGCCATGCCGCCGCTGCCCGCTTCGCATTCAATGCGATATCTTCCGTTTATCAGTTCACCTATCATGCGCCAATCCCCCCGGCATTTTTAACAAGCACAACGGTCACATTATCCGATGAACCCGCTGCAAGTGCAGCGTCCGTCAGTCTGTCGCACGCCGTCAACAGATTGCTTTCGCTGCTCAGTATCTCCTCCGCCAAGCGGATATTCATGCTTCCGTGCAGACCGTCGCTGCAAAGCATGATTATGTCCCCGTCTTTCCATTCAACAATCCCCGTATCGGCCTTTATAAACGGACTTGTTCCGACTGCACGCATAAGGATGTTTCTCTGCGGGTGCGTCTCCGCCTGTTCCCGAGTTATGACTCCGGAACGCACAAGTTCTTCAACGAACGAATGATCCCGAGTGATAAGCTTCAAACTTTCGCCGTTAAAAAGATAAAGTCGGCTGTCGCCCACGTTTGCAAAGGTGAACCTTTGCGGGCGAACATATGCCATAACGACCGTTGTTCCCATTCCCGCGCAGCTTTCATCCTGCTGCGCTGCATCAAAAATCTGTTTATTGGCATATGAAATTGCATGCTGCAAAAGCATTCTTGTGTTTGTTATTGTGCTTGTTTCGACGTATTTCACAATCGACTCAACCGCAATGCAGCTCGCGATATTTCCCGCGCGGTGTCCGCCCATGCCGTCGGCAACGACCGCTATCGGTTTTTCGTTTTCGGCGGGTATGCTGCAATAGTCCTCATTCGCACTTCGCCGCCCCGTTTCAGTTCTGTAAGCATAAATCATCTGACTTTCCTCGTTGAATGTTTCGTCGGTTATTCCGACAAACACATTTGTTCGCTCAACCGGTTCCGAGTTTGTTATAATAAACCGATTGCGGCCGGAATCAAATCTATTCTTGTTCGGGTTTGCTTATCAGCCCGTCCTGACCGATATGCTTGCTTCGGAGCTGCCCGCATGCACCGTCAATATCGGTACCCAATTCGCGCCGAACCGTTGCGGAAACATGCCTCTTTTCAAGCCACTCCGCAAATTTGTATGCATATGCACGGCTGACCCCGTTAAGGCTGCGTTCCTTGACGGAATTCAGCGGAATAAGATTCACATGGCAATTTATGCCGCGAAGCTTTGATGCAAGCTCAGCTGCGCATTCTTCGGATGAGTTCACGTCCGCAACCAATGCATATTCAAAAATCACCCTTCGTCCCGTCACGTCCGCATAGTGTTTTGCAGCAGGTATCAGCTCCTCCATTCGATAGCTCCGATTCACCGGCATAAGTCTGTCTCTGATATCGTTGTTCGGCGCATGAAGCGAAATGCAAAGCGTTACATGCGGCGCATCCTCGATGAGTTTATAGATTTTCGGTACAAGGCCGCATGTTGAAAGCGAAATATTCCGCGGACTGATTCCGAGTCCGTCCGCCGCCGCTGCACGCTTCAGAAACCTAACGGTGTTATCGTAATTGTCAAGAGGTTCTCCGCAGCCCATCATTACAATGTTTGTGACAGTTCGTTTTTTGTCGTCAGCGTGCGGGAAAGCGCGTTCAACAGCGGTTATTTCCGAAAGCATTTCCCCCGCCGTAAGATCTCGAACCTTGCCGTTCAGTGTTGACGCACAGAAAGCACAGCCCATGCGGCAGCCCGCCTGGGTTGAAATACAGAGTGTGTTTCCGTACGAGTATCGCATCAAAACACCCTCAACAACGTTGCCGTCCTCGGTTTCGTAAAGCATTTTTGCGGTATCGTCTTTTTTTGATTGTTTGAATTCAATGATGCCGACGCCGCCGAAAGGGAAGGCGGAAAGCTTTTCGCGCAGCGTTTTCGGGATATTCAGCATTTCTTTGGGTGGCACACCTTTTGCAAGCCATTTCATGACCTGCGATGTGCGGAATTTCGGTTCGTGCAGTTCCTCAAGCAGCAAGCCGAGTTCCTCTGTTGTAATTGATGCAAGCTCGTTCATTTTTCTCTCTTTTCGTTTTTGCCTTTCGGCTTATCTTTTTGCGTTCCGATACGTTCAAACGATACGGATGTCAAATTTCATATCACGTCAGGATTCCGATTTTGCATTCCGCATTTCTGCCCCGGATTTTACCGCCGCAGCGATAAAGAACCCATCCATTCCGTCAAGGTTCGGAAACAGCTGAAGCATTCCGTCCGCCGAGCGTCGGCGAATATCCTCATTCTGCCGCAGCTTATTCGAATCGACACAGTCAAACGGCGAAACGGCAGTGAATTCCGTATGATTCATCAGAAAGCTTTGCACCGTATCCGCATTCTCGCGTTTTGAAACGGTGCATGTCGAATACACAAGCCTTCCGCCCGGTTTTACGCAGCGGCAGCAAGCCTCAAGGATTTTTTGCTGTAGGGAAGCTAATTCGCAAACATTGTTTTCCGTTCGATTGAGATAGGCATCGGGCTTTGTCCCCCCGCCCATGCCCGAGCACGGCGCGTCAACAAGCACAACATCGAACGCATTTTCAAATTCGGGATTGAACTCCGCCGCATCCGCACATATGCATTCCGCAATTGAAACGCCGAGTCTTTTGAGTGTCGCTTCCGTCAATTTCACGCGGTGCGGATGAAACTCCTCTGCAACAATATGTCCGTTGTTTTTCATCAGTGACGCAAGGCAGGCGGTTTTTCCGCCCGGTGCGGAGCAGGCGTCAAGAATCTTCATCCCGGATTCCGCGCCGCAGGCAAGGCAGCAAAGCATCGCGCTCTCGCTTTGAATTGCAATTTTGCCTTCGTTAAACAATGCACTCCCGCTGATATTCAATTCGCCGGACTTCGTGATTACGAGTGCATCCTTTACATATTTTCCGCGACGATATTCAATGCCGAGCCTGTCCAATTCCGTGCAAAGCTGTTCGGTCGTGAAAGGATACTGTGCTCTCACCGTGAAGTTGTGCACGCGCGATGCAAGCATTTCATCGGTAAAATCAAACCCGTATTCCCCGATGTATTCACGAGCCATGAATTCCGGCACTCCGTAAAGAACATGCAGTTTTTCCGCCGGTTCGGAAGGAAGTTCAGGTAGGCTGCCGGAATTTTTGCCGCGTGCAATGCTGCGCAGAACGCCGTTGACATAGCCGGACAGACCACCTTTGCCGATGCTTCGTATAAGTTCCACGCTCTCACTGCAAACGACATGATCCGGGGTGTTCATAAAAAGCATTTCGGCAATGCCCATCTGAAGCACGATCCGCACGCTTCCGTGAATGCGTCCCTTTGCGTAATGAGCGATCAGGTAATCGGCGTAGCTGCAATGTTCGACAGTGCAGTAAACAAGTGCCGTTATCCGCGCAGCATGGTTATGCTCCGTGTTTTTCAGTGCTTCCTTCAGCGCAAGGTTTGAATATGCTCCTTCCCGCATGATAAGGTTCAGAACATCATATGCCTGTTTCCGTGTGCTGCATATCTTTTTTTGTGTCATTTTAAATTCCTTTGCGCGGACGTTTTGGGACAGTTTTGCGCTTTTGCTTTATTCGGCATCGATTCAACCGTTAAAAATGCAGCCGAGCATTTTTTTCGAGTTAAGCGCAGCTTTTGCATTCATGCGCTTTGAATTCGGAAACTGCAATTCCGTGATTTCCGTCACACCGTCCCCTGTCCGAACGAAAAGACCCCTTTTCGAATCGGCAATGACGCATTCACCGCATACCGATGCATTTTGCAGAATTTGATTCTGCTTCTCGTCCGGAACAAGCCGTGTTGAAATTATTTTGATTTTCTGCCCCGAGAGCATCGCAAATGCGCACGGCTCCGGATTAAGCCCGCGAACAAGGTCGTGAATGCGTTGTGAAGATTTTGAAAAGTCTATGCATGCATCCTCTTTTTTAATTTTTGCGCATTTTGTTGCAAGCGCATCATCCTGTTTTGTTCGCGGCAGCGTTCCGTCAGTGAGTCTTTCAATCGTTTCGCGCAGAGTTTCCGCACCGATAACGGCAAGACGTGAATAAAGCTCGCCGTATGTTTCGTTCTCTCCGATTTTTGTTTCATGCTGCAGCAGCATATCTCCCGTATCCATGCCGATATCGGTCAGCATCGTTGTGACACCCGTTACCTTTTCGCCGTTGATGATTGCAGACTGCACCGGGGAAGCTCCGCGATACTTCGGCAGAAGACTGCCGTGAACGTTTATGCATCCGTATTTCGGAATTTCAAGGTTTTCCCGTGAGAGTATCTGTCCGAATGCAGCCGTGACCATAAGCTCCGGCGCAAAATCCTTCAGCGCACGGACGCCCTCTTCGTTTTTTATCCGTTCGAACTGGTGCACTGCAATCCCCGCTTCAAGTGCAGCAGCCTTAACAGGCGGCATTGCAAGCCCGTGCCCTCTGTCGCGCGGTCTGTCCGGCTGAGTGAAAACTTCGATTTCATGCCCCTGTTCAATGAGCATTTTGAGTGAAGGAACAGCAAATTCCGGCGTTCCCAGGAAAGCGATTCTCATATTGTTATTGTTCCTTATCTTTATAAAATCCGAGATAGGAATCAGCCCCGCTCTTTCGCGGACGCTGTTTTATTCCTGCTCCTCCGCCTGTCCCGCGTCAAACCCTTCAGGCGGTTCCGTCACTTTTTCAAGGTAGACATGCCCGTCCAGATGATCGCATTCATGCATTATGCAGCGCGCAAGCAAACCCTCCGCCTCGTATTCAATAAGACTGCCGTCACGATCATAGGCGCGCATCACAACATGGTTCGGGCGGACTACATAACCCGATTTCCCGGGGAACGACAGACAGCCTTCCAAATCACCCTGCTCTCCCGAAGTGCTGATGATAACGGGATTGATGGCTTCAATTAATCCGTCACCGCAATCCATTACAACAACGCGGCGCAGAATGCCGACCTGCGGCGCTGCAAGCCCGACTCCCTCCGCATTATACATAGTCTCCGCCATGTCATCCAGCAAGTCATAGAGTCGTTTGTTGAAATGCTCCACAGGCCTGCAAACTTTGTATAAACACTCCGCATCATCGGTAAAAATCTTTCGTATAGCCATTGAAATCCGAACCGTCCTTTCAAGCCGCGCACTGCACCGTTTCAGCGATAAGTCTTTTTCCGCATAGTTGAAACGGATATACTGCACTCATGTTATCATTGGGTATTATAACATGAATCGCGGCTTATTAAAAGGCTTTTTTCGTTCCTATGACAGTTGTATCCCTCTCACGGTTCAATCCGACTCACTTAAAATAATCGAAACATCCGAATGATATGTATTCGAAAAATATGTTAAACGGTGTATACTGCTTTTCAACATTCTGTCTTATACTCATGAGTTCATTGCTTGCTTTACCGCATAACGCGGCGTCAGGGTCAAGGGGTAAACAGAAAAAAATTGACAACAACGTTCACGGCATGTTAAAGTAGGCTGAATAAACAGTAAGAGGTTCAAAATGAAAAAGATTATTGTCATCGGATGCATGGGCAGCGGAAAAAGCACATTTGCCGAAAAGCTGCACCGCAAAACAAAAATACCGCTGTTTCACCTTGATAATATATGGTGGAAAGCGGACAGAACTCACATCTCACGCGAAGAGTTCGATTCGGAGCTGAACCGAATTATACAGGGTGACTCATGGATAATTGACGGGGACTACAATCGAACTTACGCTGCACGGTTTGAAAAATGCGATACCGTGATTTTTCTTGATTACAGTGAGAAACAGTGCATGGAGGGCATTCGTTCACGGGTCGGAAAGGTTCGCGCGGATATGCCGTGGGTCGAAAACGAACTCAGCGCGGAGCTTGTTGAGCTTGTGAAAGGGTACAGAGTTCAAACCCGTCCCAAGGTGCTTGAGCTTATTGCCGCACACGGGGATGTCGAATGCCGCATCTTCAACCGCCGTGAACAGGCAGATGCATGGCTTCGGTCTTTGCCGCCGCAGCTTTAATCCACTTTTCGGAGCGCATGTTGTTTCCGCAGCAGAGTACTTGACTGTTAAATACGGCGTTTGATATAATAAAACACGCAGAAAATGTCTTTCGGCACAGCTCTGCGCAGAAAAGAACTGTTAGGAGAATTATGGTTACAGCAGAAAAAAGCAGAATAGACTGCAGGCACATTGATGTTCTTGACGGAATTCGGGCTGTCAGTGTTATAATTGTTTTGATTTTCCATTTTTGGCAGCAAACATGGATTTTTCCCGTAATTAAAACGCCGTGGCTCGCCTCCGTCGGAATAACCAAAATAGATTTTTCAAATTTCGCAACAGTCGGATATCTTTTTGTGGATATGATGGTTCTTATCAGCGGTTTCCTGCTGTTTTTGCCGCTGATGCGCAGCATTATTCTCGGCGAAGAGATGTCAAGTTGGAAAAACTACGCGCGCAGACGCATTGCGCGAATCGTGCCGAGCTATTATTTTGCCGTGCTGCTGCTTTTCTTTGCCTCCGCACTTCCGACCGGGGCATATGCAACAACGGCGGACGCCTTAAAGGATCTTTTTGCCCACCTGACCTTTACCCAAACGCTTTGGGTCAACACATATATTGCAACTCCGCTGGATGTTGTGCTGTGGACGGTTGCAATCGAGGTTTGGTTTTATGTTCTTTTTCCGTTCGTTGCCGAATTTATCAAAGGACCGCGGAACAAAAACCGGCAGAGTTTCACCCCCGCATACGGAATCTTCTTCATTTTTGCCGTTTTTAACATAATTAATTATGTCTATACCGAAAACTTTGTTCTTAAGGGCAATGTATATCTTGCAATGCGCATAAACCAGTTCCCTGCGTTTCTCGGAGTTTATTCAATCGGAATGCTCGGAGCGTCGGCTTTTGTTTTGATTGCAAAAAATTGCAGACGCAGCAGAATTTTTAATGCGGTAAACACCCTTTTCTCTGTTTTCAGCATTTTGCTTATCGTTTACTTGATTAATGATTGCGTCGCCACGCAGGAACGGCAGGTTTGGCAGGTCACGGAACGTTCAAAGCTTGCCTTTGTGTTCATGACATTTATTATCACCACTGCACTGTCAAGCAAATGGTATCGCTGGCTGTTCTCAAACAAGTTCATGCGTTTTCTTTCAGGAATATCCTATAATTTGTATATTTGGCATCAATGGCTTGCCGTTCAGTGCAAAAACACTTGGCGCATTCCGAAATGGTCGGGAGAAATTCCTCCGAACATGCTGAATATCACCTACTGGATGAACAGATATGCTGTTGTAATAACAGTGTTCGCATTTGCGGCAGCAATACTTGCAACTTATTTAATTGAAAAGCCTTTTGCAAACCTGATTATGGGCCGTCCCGTGTTTCCGTTTTTTGCAAAGAAGCACCTAAAAACCGCCAATTTGACTGACGAAGAATGCATCAGTGAAGAAGAGTCCGCTCCGCTCTCCGCTGAGGTTGATTCGTTCGCCGATACCGTCGATTCCGATGAGCCGACCGAGAATGCCGCCGCAAATCCCTGGGGCGAACAAGAAACCGACCGAAACGATTCGGATTGTGATTGATAGGATATGTTGTAAGTTCAAAATCGAGTTTTTGATTTTTGAAAGAAGCGAGGTTTTGCCATGCTGCACCCCGGCCTGTACGAACAAGTCATCAATAACGCATTGACCCGCGAGCTTGCGGAAATTCCGGAGGCTCGCAAGGCTGTTGCCCCGATTGACAAGGCAGAAGCCTCCAAGGTGTTGGCGCAATATTTGGCGGACGTGATTCAGAAAGGACTGGATAACGTTCTTGACAACGGTGGCGACATCTCGGCTCAGATAGAATTGAGCAACAGAATCGTTAACCTAATTCAAAGCACAACGAAGGAACCCGACTTTGCCGCACTCGGTGTTGACGAACGTGCCGAGCAGCTTTTTGCACTTTTGCGAAAAGCCGATCCGCGGCTTGCCGTGGGAAAAACTGCAACGAACCGGACAACCCTTCGCAAGTTGCCCGGTTTTGTTCTCGAAACCGGTAGAACGGTTCATTTTTCAGAATAGTTCGACCATTGTATTTATGAAAAGATTACGAGAGTTCATCAGCTGTATTCCGATAACCGGAATGTGTAGGATTCGCCGGGAGTAATGTCATAGATCACAACGGAGTTATCCTTGAACTTATCTCCGGCACTCAAAGAAGAAAGGTATATATTGCCGGAGTCTACCAGATAACCCGCACTGTCATACAGCTTATAACTAATCATGTCATACCCTGAATCCCTGCTCCCGCTTTTCTTTTCTCCGGTAATCGTAACGGTCAGCTTCGGAATATAGTCCTTGTCAAACTTAAACTCAGCTCCTTGAATTTGAATCACGGATGCCGTGCCGCCCATGAAGTCCTTCATCTTCAGATCCAGCGGAAATGAATCAAACGTCACTTGAACTTCTTCAATAGGCAAGCAGTACAGAGCATCGCAATTTGCTTCGTCAAACCGAATCGCGTTTCCCTTGTACACGGTGAAATAAACCTTCCCGCTTTCGGACTTTCCTGCTCTGATCTCAGCGGCAGGGATTCTCACATTGGCAAGATACTGTTCCCCGGCAGCCCGGCTGGTATAACAGCCGAAATCATCGGGCGAAACGGACTTTGTACCGGTATAGACTTCTTCATTTTCATCGTTTACAATACGAATATCAACATCAACACCGGCTGACAGGAACTTATCGTTTTTGTCAGTCAAGCCAAAGAAAAGGCTGTAATCGTTTGTTCCCTCGTTATACTGAAAAGAACAGCTTTTCAGTGTTTCAACACGGGACGCCGACAACCCGCACCCACTCAGTAACAATGCAATTACAATCCACCACATAAGAAAGAATCGTTTCATTTCTGCGTCTCCTTATCTGTTTGCGTCTTTATTGCACGGAACATTTCTTGTTTGAGCAAACGCTTTTTCTTTGGATCCATTATGCAGTAATTGCGATTGCACCGCTCACTTAGAAAGCAAGTCTCGCAGATAAGCTGTTCAACGTCCTGCATAATCAGTTCATCATCACTGGGAAGTTTGTATGCTTCGATCTTTTGGACGCCCGTCGGGTTACGCAGTCCGTAGTCAATCAGTTTTCCGTTTCCGGTTTTTACATAGCGGTAGACATCGGCACCGAACGAAACCCTGTCACCAACGGCGTACTCTTCAAAGCCGGATTTGTCCATCCAAACGTGATCCTCTTTTCCGTCAAACGTTGTCCCATCGGGGTACATCCCGCTGAAGAAGATCCGCTTGAAGCAAATATGTTTTGGGTTAACCCTCTCGATCTGTCCTTTGAAAGGAGACATAACCTCATTGAAAAAGCAGTCAGCGAAGTACGTACGGTGTTTCTTACCCAACGACGCGAATTGAACATCGAGATAGTCATCGTAGGAGAATTTCTCTGCTCCGGCAACATTACGCCGGGAAGCCGGATCGAAAAGGATTATCCCACCATAATTTAATACACTAACCTTTTCTCCATAATAGAGTGCCAAAAGAGATTCTTTATCCGGATACTTGGCAATCAGAGCAGCAGCTTTTTTGAGCCGCTCCTGCCGTCTTTGCTCCCGGCAACGTTCATGTTTACGTTGTTCCGCAAAAATACGCTTCTCTATGTGTCTGCTTTCGGCTTTTGTCAGCAACGGCGATATGTGGTCAACGCAATCGTAATCTCCATTTTCCATGCGCGTTTTGAAGCGGGCAAGTATCTCTTTCAGCTCCTGAGCAGACAAATACCTCGCCTTGTCAATAGAGCAGCTATGGTAACACCCCGTGTTTATGTTGCCGTGCCCATCACCATACATAATGGCGGTATTCCAAGGGCATACATAATGTTCTTTCTGAACGAGCCAACCTTTCTTCAAGCCCTCATCAAATTCCGGAAAGACCGCTGGGTTGCCACAGCCTTCGTGATCCTCCACCCAAAATCCGGAAGGACCCTTGTCCGCGTGGCGGATCATCACATTGATTGCGTCAAATGTAGCCTTTTTGTCTTGTTTGTTTCTCATGTCGGAAACCTCCGTTAATAAGTGCCGCCAAACAGCGACCTGACATTTTAACGTTGGCTTGCAGAGTGTTCATGTAAATTATAGCATACTTCTTTATACTGATCAACCCCGTTTACCTGACAAAACAAAAAACCACTTGCAAAACTCAGAGTTGTTTATCCCTGTGAATGATGTGGCAGTTATTGTTAAGGTATAGCTATTATCAAAAGAAAGCGACCACACCGGAACTCTCAGCACGAAGACTGCAACAGATGCACGTTTTCATCAATGACTGCTTCAGCCTACCGCTGCAAAAAAATTTCCGCGGCAGCAAGGTTTTGCTGTTCGTCCGCGAGTTCAAGTCGGACCGCATGACAGGCGGTGCTGAAGCATATACCTATCTCGGCACGGCAAGCTATGTGAAACACGAGGGCAGCAGGCCAATGAATATCACGTGGAAGCTCGATCGTCCGATTCCGGCGAAATTCCTGAAGAAGACGAATAAACTGGCAGTCGGATAAAGAAGTGCTGCTCTTCTTCCCTTGGCTGTTCACGCACCGACTCGCTACAACCCGACGATATTTTATGACATATTTATGCATCTTCAAGCCGTTCACCGTTCCTTCGGATTTGCCGACACGTCTCAGCTATAAAGCCGCATTTCGCATCTCACTTTTTCTCGTTTTATATTTTTGCCTTGTTTCCGTCGTCCTCGCTTACGGCGCTGCCCTCTTCGGCACATTCGTCCGAGCAAAAGAGTTTTGAATGTTTCACAATTACAATTGAAGAAACCAGCAGGCATCCCATTGCAAGCGGCGCACGCCGTTTTAAAAGCAGCATCACGGCGGCAAAAGTTCCGAACAGTGCAAACGTTACTGTGCTGCGCACACGATTCGGAGAAATCCTGATTGCAGTTGAAAACAGTATATACAACCCGGCAAGCAGGAACACGATTTTTGTTTGCGGAATCAGCGCAAGCAGGACGCCGAAAGCTGTTGCAATGCATTTGCCGCCCTTTGAACGGTCGAACGGAGCAACCGCATGACCGAGCACCGGGGCCGCAATCAGAATCGCAAAGGACAATCGACGAACATCATAGTTTTCTTCCGCAAGAAGCACGGGCAGGAAACCCTTGAACATATCAAGAAACAGGCACAGCAGCCCGAGCGGTATCCCGCAATTTATAAATACGTTTGCAGAACCGGGATTCCCGTCCGAGCTGAGCTTTGTTACATCTTTTTTTGCGAGCAGCAGCGGCATGAATCTGCAAAACATAACTCCGCCGCAGGCAAAGCCGAACGCCGCATATGCCGCACACCGTGCAAAAGAACTTATATCCATCCTTCAGCCACCTTTGCCGCAATATCGTCCGCCGCATTCGGGTTTATGCAGGCGCGCTGCATTGAACGCATCTTTTCCGCTTTTTGTTTGTCGTCCGTTAAGCTCCACATTGCCGAAACCGCTTCACGCTCATTCGCAGCACGTATCGAAAGCCCGTGAGAGGTGAAAAAAGCAATGTTTTTTGCTTCGCATGCCGCATATGTCAGCATTTGCACGAGCGGGACGTTTGCAACAGCGGCTTCCGTGCTTGTCAATCCTCCGGGCTTGGACAGCATTACATCCGCCGCATTCATGTAGAGATTCACCTGTTTTGTGAAACTCACGGTTTTTATCCGACCTGCCGAAGCAAATCGTTCATCAATGCTCTGCTTCAGTGAAGCGTTATGCCCCGTCAGAACGCACGCAAGGTAATCCCCGCTGCTGCACCGCTCAAGCGTGTCGCAAAGCTCAAGGATATTTCCGCAGCCGACGCCCCCGCTCATTATGAGCATAACGGGTTTGTCCGCCGGAAGCCCGAGTGCCGCTCTTGCCGTCGCTTTTGATTCGTGTACAGCAAATTTTTTGCTTACGGGAATGCCTGTTGCGAACAGCTTCTCTTTCGGTATTCCGCATTTTGCAATTTCATCGCGCAGCTCCTCATGCGGAATAAAATACCCGTCCAGTTTTGTTTCGCCGAAAAACGGAATGCAGGTGTAATCCGTCAGCACACCGTAGCACGGAATGTTGAACCCTCCCTTTTTTCGGATTGCCGTCAACGCTTCCATCGGAAAAAGATGCGTTGAAACAACGGCATCAAATCCTTTATCTTCGATATACTCACGCAGGCCGGGAGCATACTTTGAGTTTGCATAATAAACAGGGGACACGATTCTCGTTGAACTGTAAATATCGCCTGCTTTATAAATAATCCCGAACAACGCCGGTGCTTTCCTCAGCATTGCAGTGTAGGAAGCAGAGACAATTTCACTTGCTTTGCGCCCGCGGAATATCAGCGGATCAATCAAAGTACAATCGATATTTCGTCTGTTGAATGCACCCACGAGCGCACGCGCCGCACTGTTGTGCCCTTCCCCGGTATCGCAGCTCATTATCAGAACTTTCATTTTTTGTGTCCTTTCCTTTGTTTATTCTTATTCTGCCGCCCGAATCGCCCGGCAGAACTGCATTCTCTCCGCAGGCTGCGGCAAGCTCACTTGTCAGTCGTTATGCTTATTTTTGTTTTTCCTGCGCCGATTTTCAACATTGGCAATCAGCTTGCGAACATCATTCAGAATATCGTTATGTTCCATGGTTCGAAGTTTCGGGAATGCCGCAAGTATACGCCGCTGCTGCGCATTCAGTTTTTGAACAAACACAGCCGCTGCATTATGAACAGCGTTGTACACTTCGCTTCCGAGCCCTCCCTTATCGTGCAGCTTCAGTCCTATATCTGCCTTTACGTTTTCTGTCGCTGCGGCGAGCTCCTTAAGTTTTTTATTAAATCCCGCAATGCCGCCGATCGTGACGCATTCATCCGCCGCAATTATTGCAAACATCACCGCCGCAAGCCAATGCAGTGCAGCACGGGGAAGGCTGTTCGTAACATCGGACACAAGCGGATGAACAAGTTTTATCAGAATAACCGAAAATGCTCCGAACACAACCGCACCGAGCAGGCAGACGCGTCCGTTAATGTTGAATTTGCGTTTTGAATAATCCCACCAACGCGCATGAAAAAGTTTTTCCATGATGTATGAGGTGAAATATTCCAGAGAACATGTTACAATTGCACCGAGGAAAAACAGCAGCACAGGGTTTTGAACTTTTCCGAGTATCAGAATGTCGAGCACTGCCCCCCAGCCGTAAATCGGGCAGTACGGACCGTTAAGGAAGCCGCGGTTAATGAACTTATGCGCACGAACAGAACACAGCGTGCTTTCGTAAATCCAACCTACCACACTGTAAAAGAAGAGCCAAATTATGTATTTTTCGACATTTTCAAGAAGCATATTTCTCTCCGTATCCGTTTTAACTGCGCCGCAGCACAGAGCCTTCGGCTGTTTTGCGGCAAATTCAGGCACAGGGCTTGACCTTTTGCCGTCGGTTACATTATAATTCAATTGCGGAGTTTCGACAATGGTTTAGTTGAAATACATTCGTCAGCGGATAACCCAAAAGTTCTGAAGTGAGCAACGGTTTGCAGTTGTTTCACATTTCATACGTTTTTTTATCCGTTGCCGCTCCGTTAAGCGGTTATTGCCGAATCCTTGGAAAGGTTTTGATTAATATTGGCAAACATATTTGACTATCTCATATGGCGCGGCGACCTTCCTCTCTCCGTCAGTCCTTTCAACGAGGTTGACGGTGCCGTTTTTGCACGGCTGAGCTATTTGCCGTTTGAGCTTATCATGCCCTGTGACTCTCCTGTTTCCGTCACCATTGCGGATGCCGCAGCGGCGCTTATTTCGCTGAACATAAAAAAGCCGGGCTCCCTGCGCAAGGAAAACGATGCAAAACTGCTTGAAATGCTTTTAAACAGCCGCCGGTTTCGGGATATTGAGCTCTTCGGCTACTCACACCTTTTTGATGCCGCAACGCAAACTCAGTTTTCCGCCGTCACATTCCGTCCGAGCAAGAACAAGCTGTATGTTTTTTTTCGCGGAACCGACAGCACGCTTGTCGGTTGGAAGGAGGATTTCAACATGTGTTTTGTCTGTCCCGTTCCTGCCCAAAGCAATGCCGTTGACTATCTGAACCGTATTGCCGCTTCAAACGGCGGCGATATAACCGTCGGCGGTCACTCAAAAGGCGGCAACCTCGCCGTTTATGCCTCAGCATTTTGCGAACAGGCTGCCCGCCGCCGAATCACTCATATTTATAATTATGACGGCCCGGGCTTCACGGAAGATGTTTTGAATTCGGACAGCTACAAAAGCATCTGCGTGCTTGTGAACACTTTAGTTCCGCAGTCATCCGTCGTCGGCATGCTTCTCGGTCACGAAGAAAAGTATACAATCATTCACAGTACCGAAAGCGGAATCATGCAGCACGATATTTATTCCTGGGAACTGTTGTGCGACAAGTTCACCTATCTTGAAAAGGTCAACAACAGCAGCATGTTTATCGACTTCACGCTCAAGCATTGGCTCGCAGGAATGGATAACAGGCAGCGTGAGCAATTTGTCGATACCGTTTACGCCGTTATGCAGGATACAAATGCAAAGACGCTCCGAGATATTTCAGACAATTGGTTCGTATGCGTCAAAACAATGCTCCGCTCGCTTAAAAATATGGATGAGGATACCCGCAAATCCGTTTCGCATGCACTTCGTCTGCTTCTGCGCAGTGCAAAGATCGGACTTGCACAGATGATGCAGAATAAATAATTGTTTTGAATTAAGTGTGCGAATTTCGACATTCATCGGCTAAGGTCAGTATTTAATATAATGAAACGTTTTTTTATCAAGAATGCCTCTTTGCTGCTCCCCTGCGGACTGCAAACGGGGAGTATCGAGTTTGACAGCACAATCATTGCATTGCGCCGAAGCAACGATTCCTGTGCATCTGATTGCGAATGCGAAACGCTCGATGCGCACGGCGGCTTTGTTGTTCCCGGACTTTTTGATATCCACACGCACGGGGCATACGGCGCAGATTTTTCGGATGCGGATTTTTCGGACAGAAATGTATTGAACGACATTCACGAATGCAGCAATTACAAATGCAATGAGTTTGGTGCCGATAGTTTTCCGCTCAATTCCCCGCTTTTCCGCCTTTCACGATACTATCTCAGCCAAGGCGTAACCTCCTTCCTTGCAACAACAATGACTTTATGTGCAGAGGAGCTTTTTGCCGCCATGCATTCAATCGATGCGTTCTGCCGTATGCGCGCGGAATTTATCAAGCGCACTCCGAAGAAGCTGCATCACCTTGCCGGCGCAAAATGCATCGGCATAAATCTTGAGGGGCCTTTTCTCAGCAGCAGTAAGCGCGGGTCGCAGGCCGAATGCAATCTTCTTGCGCCCGATGCAGCATTGTTTCATCAGCTTAATGCCGCAAGCGGCGGTCGGATAAAACTCGTCACCGTTGCGCCCGAACTGCCCGGTGCGTTTGAATTCATTCGCAGCGTTTCGGGCTGCTGCACCGTTTCGGAAGGCCACAGTGCGGCTGACTACAACACGGCAATTGCCGCATTTCGAGCCGGAGCTTCCCATGTTACGCATATTTTCAACGGCATGAACGACTGTCTGCACCGTTCCCCCGGTATTGCGGGCGCGGCAGCCGATCTCGGAATTCCCGTTGAACTTATCTGTGACGGGCTGCATGTTCACCCTGCCGTGGTTCGCGGAGTTTTTCGGATCTTCGGCAAAAAAACCTGCCTGATATCGGATTCGCTTCGCTGCGCAGGAATGCCCGACGGTCGGTACAGCTTGGGCGGGCAGGAATTCGTTTTGTCCGACGGATGCGCCGCTCTTGCGGACGGCACGCTTGCGGGTTCTGCAATATCCCTTGCCGATGCGGTTCGCAACGCTGTTTCGTTCGGCATTTCGCCGTCCGACGCATTCTTTGCTGCATCTTATGCACCTTTCGCCTCCGTTTTCGGCGATTCCGCTCCGTTTGGACTTGAGTGCGGCCGCGCTGCGGATCTTGCTGTGTTTGATGCGAATTTAAACCTTAAAGCCGTGTTTATGGACGGCGAAAGAATGCTCTGAGCAAAAGGGGCACCGGCGCAGCTCCTTCTTTCCGTGAAATATATTTGCCGTTGTAGTTTTTTCGGATATCAAACAACGGTTGCTTGCGGATGATGCTTCTTTTTGGTACAATAGATGCAGTGGCTTCGGAGCTCCTCGGAGGTATGCGTATGAAATACAGCATTGCAATATGCGACGACAGCAAAACCGATGCAGCACTCGTGCAGTCGTTTTTGCTTGAATGGGCAAAACAGCGCGGTACGGAGGTTGAGATTGAGGTTTTCCCTTCTGCGGAAAGCTTTCTTTTTCGTTACGACGAGTATAAAGCTTTCGATATCCTGCTTTTTGATGTTGAAATGAGCGGGATGGACGGTGTGTCGGCGGCGCGTAAGGTTCGCCGCGAAAATGAAGCTGTTCAAATCGTGTTCATCACCGGCTATTCGGATTATATTGCCGAGGGCTATGATGTTGCCGCACTGCATTATCTCATGAAACCGCTCAACAAGGAAAAATTCTTCTCCGTTTTGAACCGAGCGGCTCAAAAAATCACGCAGAACGAACGCTGCATATGCTTTGAGAGCGGCGGCGAAATGCTTCGCATTCCGGTATACGAGATACACTACCTTGAAGTTTTCCGCAATTATGTTACCGTTCACGCAAAGCGCGAATACACGGTCAAGCGCACATTAAGCGAGTTTGAGCAGGAGCTCGGCAGCGGTTTTCACCGCATCGGAAGAGCCGTTATTGTGAACCTCAAGTTCGTTGCACACGTTACAAAAACCGAGGTTCAGCTTTCGGACGGAACCGTGCTTCCCCTTCCCCGCGGCGCATACGAACCGCTTAACCGTGCGATAATTGCGCACTTGTGAAACAGATTTTCCATATATACGGAGTGAAATCAATGAAAAGCCTTTTAAAGTGCATTTTAAAAAAGCATTATGACAGGCAGCTTGAAGCCGACCAAAATGAGTTTATTGAGACGCATTATCGCGAAGTTGAAAACATGTATCAAAAAATGCGCGGATGGCGGCACGATTATCACAACCATATTCAAACGCTCAAGTTTCTTGCCGCAAACAATGATATTGTCGGAATAAGGGAATATCTGAACGAGCTCGATACGAACCTTTCGATTCTTGACAGTTCGATCCGCACGGGAAACTCCATGGCGGATGCAATTTTGAACAGCAAAGTTTCACTTGCAAAAGCACGGGAAATCGATGTCCGCGTTGATGCACATATTCCCGTGAAACTTAAAATATCCGAAATTGACCTGTGCTGCATTCTCGGAAATCTGTTCGACAATGCAATCGATGCAAGCATGGCTCTTCCGCCGCAAAACAGGCTCATCCGTGTTTATATGGACATGAAGGGCAGCCGGCTCTATATCTCGTTCACAAATTTCACCTCTCAAAAAAAGCTCGGCAAACTCGGCCGCGTTTTTGCAACAACAAAGGGTTTGGAACACGGCCTCGGGCTTTCCCGCATTGAAAATATCGTTGAAAAGCATGACGGATATTTGAGCTTTAACTCCGAAGACGGCGCATTCACTGCGGAAATACTTCTTCCGCAGGAATAATTGCCTGTATTTTCACTTATCTTTTTCACACATTCGATGCAGCATTGCATTCGAATGTTTTTTGCTGCATATCACGCAGAGCCTTACTCCGCCCGCCTTCTGCGGCGGCAAAACTGCAATTCGTCCCCGCCAATCAACAATTCGTCCCCTAAATATGCAGCTCGAACGAATTTCGGCTATAATGCAAACATCAAAAAGCTGAAAGGCGGTTGATACAATGGACAAAAAAGAAACTCAATCCAAACCCGGCGCAAAAAAAGCACCGAAACCGAAGTACAATCTTTGGCAGAACACGGGATTCATGCTGCGCACATCCCGAAAGTACGCAAAGAGTGTTTTCCCGCTCTGCATCGTGCTTGCATTGCTCAGCGCGGGCAAAAGCGTTGCCGAACTGCTTATTGCACCTGCAATTCTGAACAAAATCGAGCTTTCCGCATCCCTCGGCAGTGTTGTTTTCACAATTGCGGCATTTGCCTTGGTGCTCATGCTGCTTTCCGGGCTTCGGTCCTATGTTGATACGAATGCGCTGTTCGGAAGAATCGCCGTTCGGAGTCAGGGAATCTATCTCAGCATTTCCCGCAAATATGCCGAAACATCCTATCCGAACCTTTTGAACACGGATTTTCTTGCCCTCGGAGAAAAGGCAAGTGCTGCCTGCGCCGGCAACTCAGAGGCCTCCGAAGCCATCTGGACGACTCTGACGGATCTGATGACGTCATGCATCGGCTTTATCGTCTATCTTGCTTTGCTGACGAACCTTAACCTTTGGCTTGCCGCACTTGTTGCCGCAACAACGGCTGTCAGCTATTTTGCAAGCAAACGCATCAACGAATGGGGCTATCTTCATCGCAGCGAAGAGCTTGAGCTTACAAAAAGAATCGAATACGCAAACAAAACCGCAACGTCGCGCGAGTTTGCTAAGGATATCCGCATGTTCGGCCTGCGCGGCTGGCTGGAAGATCTTTGGGGCAGCACAATGCGCCTGTACAGTGCGTTTTGTGCAAAGCGCGAGCGCAAATATATTTGGGCAAATATCATTGATATCGTTCTGACTTTTTTGCGCAACGGCATCGCTTATGCGTTTCTTATCGGAATCACCGTCAAAAACGGATTGCCTGCCTCCCAATTTCTTCTGTACTTTGCGGCACTGAGCGGCTTCGCACAGTGGGTCGTTGAGATTCTTGATAAGCTTTCCGTAATGCACAAGCAGAGCCTTGATATTTCCACGATTCGCGAATTTCTTGATTGGAACGAGCCTTTCGACCTTAACGGCGGCGAAAGAATCGCTTTTGAACCGAACAAGCAATATGAAATCAGGCTTGATGATGTTTCCTTCCGCTATCCGAAGGCGGATAAAGACACGCTCTCTCACATTAATCTGACCGTTCATCCGGGTGAAAAGCTTGCAATTGTCGGCCTTAACGGCGCAGGCAAAACAACGCTCGTGAAGCTTGTGTGCGGTTTTCTTGACCCGACCGAAGGACGCATACTGCTTAACGGAGAAGATATCCGCAAGTTTAACCGCAACGACTATTACGCTCTCTTTTCGGCGGTTTTCCAGGAATTCTCCGTGCTTGACGTCACCGTTAAGGAAAACGTTGCCCAATGTGTTGACGGAATCGATGAAGCCCGCGTTTGGCAGTGCATTGATAAGGCAGGTCTGACCGAAAAAATCAAGTCCCTCCCCAAGGGCATTGAAACGCATCTCGGCAGGCGTGTGTTTAAGGACGGAGTTGAGTTTTCCGGCGGGCAGACGCAGAGGCTCATGCTTGCAAGGGCATTGTATAAAAACGCACCGATACTCGTGCTTGACGAACCTACCGCGGCACTTGACCCGATTGCAGAAAATGACATCTATCAAAAATACAATGATATGACGCACGGACGAACCTCGTTCTTCATCTCTCACCGCCTTGCCTCAACGCGTTTTTGCGACAGAATCATTTTTGTTGACAGCGGAAAAATTGCAGAGGAAGGCACACATGACGAGCTTTTGAAAAACGGCGGAGGCTATGCCTATCTGTTTGAAGTTCAAAGCAAGTACTACCGCAGTGATAATCAGGACGGCACGTCAGACGGTTCTCCCGACGCCGCAATCAAATGAAAGGAGTGAGTGAAAATGAGTAACAATACCAACAAAAAAACAAGTTTCGCCGCTGCGTTCAAAAACAATTTGCGCGCATGGAAAACACTGTTCAAACCCTGCAAAGGAACATTTGTTTCGATATTTTTGAGCGCACTCACAGCCGCCGCAAGCCCGCTTGTGACGATCTGGTTTTCAGCTCAGCTGCTGAATGAGCTTGCAAGCAGCAGAAACCCTGCCGCACTCCGCAATTGGGTTTTGCTGACGCTCGGCGCGACCGCCGGGATAATGCTGCTCAATGCGATTTTGCAGCATTGGCGCGAAGCGGAGGAATCCACTTTTTATGCCAAGATGCAGTCCGTATTCGGCAAAAAAAGGCTTGATATGGATTTTCCGAATGCTGACAGTCAGCGCGTCTATGAGCTTCAATCGCAGATATGGCAAAGCCAGAACTTCACCGGATACGGCCTTAGGCAATCGATTGAAATCTTTCGCTCCGGCTGCAATGCACTGTTTCAGATCCTCGGCGGCATCGGACTTTCCCTCGGTTTGTTCTTTGCGAAGATTCCTCAGGCATCCGGGCTCGGCTTTTTGAACTCCCCGCTCTTCACCGTCGGTTTCATTGCTCTTCTGTTTGCGGCTGCACTTGCTGCACCCGTCTGCGCAACAAAAGGCAACTCCTATTGGGAACGCAACGATGAACAGGGCACTTTCGGCAACCGCGTGTTCGGTTATTTTTCAAGCGCCTCCTCCAACAGAGCCCGAATGGCGGATATGCGCTTTTATAAGCAGCAGGCCATTGCCGAAAATTACCTTGAAAAGAACAATACATTCAGCATGAAATCCACCTTTGCACAATATGCAAAGGGACCCATGGGACTGCTCATTGCGCTTTCAAGCTGCGTGTCCGCATTTCTGACCGGTCTGATTTATCTGCTTGTTTGCATAAAGGCGTGGGCGGGCGCATTCGGTCTCGGCACCGCAACGCAGTATATCGGTTCGGTAACAAGCTTTTTCGGAGGCTTCTCGGAACTGATGAAGTGCATCGGCGTGATGCGAATCAATTCAAGTTTCCTTGACACGGTGTTTGAGCTTTTGGATACTCCGAACACAATGTATCCGGGCAGCCTCACCACCGAAAAACGCAGCGATATTCAGTATGATGTTGAATTTCGTGATGTGTCGTTCAAATATCCCGGCAGTGAAGCGTATGCACTCCGCCATGTGAACATGAAGTTCAAAGTGGGCAGCCGTCTCGCAGTTGTGGGAATGAACGGCAGCGGCAAAACAACCTTCATAAAGCTGCTTTGCCGTCTGTATGACCCGACCGAAGGCGAAATACTGCTCAACGGCATCGACATTCGAAAATATCGTTACGATGACTACATGAAGATATTCTCTGTGGTATTTCAGGATTTCCAACTTCTGGCACTGCCCCTCGGGCAGAACGTTGCAGCAAGCCAAACATACGATGCCGCACGTGTGCTCGACTGTCTTAACAAGGCAGGGTTCGGCGAGAAGCTTGCAAAAATGCCGCACGGACTTGATACGTACCTTTATAAGAGCGTCGATACGGAAGGCGTTGACGTTTCCGGCGGTGAAGCGCAAAAAATCGCCATTGCACGCGCATTGTACAAGGATTCGCCGTTCATTATCCTTGATGAACCGACGGCCGCACTTGACCCGATTGCCGAAGCGGAGATTTATTCAAAATTCGATGAAATTGCAGGTGATAAGACTGCGGTTTACATCAGCCACCGCCTCTCCTCCTGCAAATTCTGTGATGAGATCGCCGTGTTTGACAGCGGCAGCGTGATTCAGCAGGGCACCCATTCCGACCTGCTTGCGGATGAAAGCGGCAAATACTTTGAACTTTGGAATGCTCAGGCACAATATTACAAAAAAGATACTGTTCAGCCGGCATAACGCCGTCATACTGTTCAATTCCGTTCAGTCGGACCGCATGCCCCTTTCCGGCTGAAATTTAAGAGCGACGATGCACAAAGCTGCACCGCCGCTCTTTTGTGTGTTCTGCAAACGACTTAAGTGGTTTTTAATTTTTCATAGATTTATCTTTGCTTATTGTACTTGCACACAGTTGCCGAAGGATCTTTTCCGCACTTCAGCTCTTTAATGCTGCGCAAAATACGCCTTGCCGGTGCGCGGCATTTCCGCTCTGCTAAGATTTTATCAGGAAACTGAATGTTAAAAACATCGCTTATAACAGCCGAAATTTGCCGAACGTTCATGTTCGGTTCGATCCGCACAGCTATCATTGCCGCCTCAGCCCCGAATTCATGGACCGATGCACAGCAGCAGGACACAAGTCCATGGGGATACCATTCATCTATTATCGTCTTTACAGCTTCGTAGATCGAACTGTCAAAGTCCATATTCCCCCTCCTGCGAATTCAAAAAAATAATATGTTTAAAATTTGAAAACAAACAATAAAATATTTCAGGTTAACTGTTTTAAAAATAAGCGAACAGTCAAGCAGTGTTATGTTTTTGAAGGCAGGTGCAGTTTCACGCACCAATAAAAACCTTGCCCGCATTCCGGTGCAACAGTCTTCAATGATGCTATATTACAACATTTATATTCTCTTGTCAAGCATTTTTTTACCTGAATATCAATTTCGGCATTAATTATTTTTCAGTTGTTGACATAAACACGGTTTGCACGCTCAGTGACGAGACAGGTCAATTCATAGTTTATGGTTCCCACAATTTGAGCCACGTCTTCAATGCTCATGCCGCCCCGCCCAAACAGAATCGCTTCATCACCCTGCCGCACATCGCCGCCGGTTACATCCGCCATGCAGACATCCATGCATATGCGCCCGATCTGGTTGTATGCTTTTCCGTTTATGAAAACCTTTCCCATGTTCGAAAGCCTGCGCGGATAGCCGTCCGCATACCCCGCAGGAATTACGGCACTTGTGATGCCTTCCTCGGCGCGATATGTTCTTCCGTAGCTCACGGTTGCGCCCTTGGGCAGATTTCGAACCTGTGAAACGCGCGCTTTGAGCGTCATAACCGGCTTAAGCGGGCCGTTCTCGACCGGTTCGCTGTCGGGATACATGCCGTAAAGCATAATTCCCTCGCGGACGGAATCGAAATGCTTCACATCCGTCAGTATTGCAGCAGAGTTGCTCACATGGCAGTTTTTGATTCGGATACCGTGCGCGGCAAGTCCGTTAAAAACGGCAAGATAATTGTTGTATTGAAAATCGGTGAAAGCCTTTTGCGAAGGGTCGTCCGCAACGGCAAAATGCGTATACATTCCGACAGTGTCAAGGTTTTTCATGTGATAAATGCGTTCCGCCGCATCAACAGCCTCGGAGTGATTGCTCTGTGCGAATATGCCTATGCGTGACATACCCGTGTCAAGTGCGATATGGACCATCACCTTGACCCCGAGCCTGCCTGCCGCACAATTCAGCGCAGCAGCATGAGCTTCGTCCACAACGGTCTGTTCGATATTCAGCCTGCTGAGGATTTCAGCATATTCGGGAGCGGTGTAACCGAGTATCAGAATCGGAATCGTGATGCCGTTCTCACGCAGCTCGACAGCTTCGCTCAGCGCCGCAACCGCGAACATTTCGGCTCCGTTCCGCTGAAGGAATTGCCCGCATTTAACCGCGCCGTGTCCGTACGCATCCGCTTTCAGAACGCATATAACCCTGCGGTCGGAACGTTTTTTTGCATATTCAAAATTATGCTTAAGCGCACCGAGATCGATCTCCGCCCAAGCTCTTGTTGTTTCGCTTACGGAATCATTATAATTTGCGGAATACATCTTTTGAATTCCCTTCCCCCGTCGGCAGCACGGGCTTGTTTTGCCTGTTTTTATATCTGAAACCGATACTTTCTTACGCCGCATTATGTGCAAGGCACTCCGTCAGCCCTTCATACGCGAGATAAAGCGCAACAAGCATGATAATTATGCCGAGTACAATGCGAATTACTCTGCTTATTTTTTCATACTTTGCATTTGAAGTTAATCTTTGAACAAAGCCAACGCTTGTGCCTGCCGTCACAGACAGCACTGCATGTCCTGCCGAAAACAGGAGCAAAAGAATAAATCCGAACAGAACATTCCCGCCGCCCGCATCAGCAGCAATCGCCATCAAAGCAAAAACTATCGGCAGCGCACAGTGCGAAGCAAACAATCCGGCAATTATTCCGGATATGAACGCTCCGACGCCGCCTGTTAAACGGCTTTTTGCCAGCACAGAATTGCCGGAAGGAATGATTCGAATTACCTCCCACATCTGAAGTGCCATCAGCACAAGCAATATGCTCATCGCAAAATGAAGGACGGTTTCGGCGCGTTCCAAAAGCCCGCCCAGTGCTGAAGCAAGCATTCCGAGAATGCAGAAAGTTACGGTTGAACCAACGGCAAACAGAATGCTCAACAGCAATGCACGGCGCGAACTCTTTCCGTTCTGCGGCAAATCCTGCCCGCCGACAAAACCTATCACCAAAGGTATAGTTGACAATGAGCACGGCATGAGCGAGGTCAACACGCCTGAAACAATTGCAATAACAGGTGCAAGCCAAAGCTTGTCCGCAACCGCTTCTGCCAATGATTTCAAGAATTCGTTCATCCTCTCCTCCTTGTCCGATCTGTTCTCAGTGCTTTTGCGTCAGTCCGCACAGGCTGCCGCTTCTGCCGATTATTTTCACTCAATTGTCTGCGACTGCTTGCGGGACCGCAAGCAGTTGTTTCTTCGAATCAGTTTCGGTCGATTGTCTGTGACCGCTTAATTTTACTCGGTTGTCTGTGACTGCTTGCGGGATCGCAAGCATCTGTTTCGGCGAGTTAATTTTACTCGGTTGTCTGTGACTGCTTGCGGGACCGCAAGCATCCGTTTCGGCGAGTTAATTTCACTCGATTGTCTGTGACTGCTTGCGGGACCGCAAGCATCCGTTTCGGCGAGTTAATTTTACTCGATTGTCTGTGATCGCTTAATTTTACTCGATTGTCTGTGACTGCTTGCGGTTAAATTCCTTTATCCGCTGGTCCTTCGTCAAAAGGCGTTTACGCATACGGATATTCTTCGGCGTTACCTCAACCAGCTCATCGTCACGAATAAACTCCATGCACTGTTCAAGGCTTAAATCAACCGGCGGTGTAAGACGCAGAGCTTCATCCGAACCGGAAGCGCGCATATTCGTGACATGTTTACGTTTGCAAACGTTAACAACAATATCTTCGTTGCGGGAACATTCACCCACAATTTGTCCCTCGTAAATCGGATCTCCCGGACGAACAAACAGTCTTCCGCGTTCCTGAGTGTTAAACAGACCGTATGAGTTCGCCTCACCGGATTCGGAAGCGATAAGCGAACCGCGTGTACGCTCCGCAATTTCGCCCGTGTAAGGTTCATAATCCTTAAATATATGGCTCATTACGCCGTTGCCCCTTGTGTCGGTCAGAAGCTCACTGCGATAGCCCATCAGTCCGCGCGCAGGTATATCGAAAATTAAGCGAACACTTCCCTCGTTTTCGTTAATCATGTTGTTCAGAACAGCGCGCCGCGTTCCGAGTTTTTCCATAACCGTGCCCATGTATTCCTGCGGGACGTCGATTGTCAGCTCCTCAATGGGCTCAAGCAGATGCCCCTGCTCGTCGCGCTTCATTATTACTTTCGGACGGGAAACTGCAAATTCAAAGTCCTGCCTGCGCATGGTTTCGATAAGAATCGACAAATGCAGCTCACCCCTGCCGCTGACTTTGAAAGCATCGGTTGAAGAAGTGGGTTCAACCCGCATTGAAACATTCGTTTCCACCTCTTTAAACAGGCGGTCGCGCAGATTGCGTGAAGTTACGTATTTTCCCTCTCTGCCCGCAAAAGGACTTGTATTGACTATGAAATCCATGCTTACAGTCGGTTCGTCGATATGAACAAAGGGCAGCGGTTCAACACATGCGGTGTCACAGACCGTTTCACCGATGGAAATCCCGGGAATGCCCGCAACGGCAACGATATCACCCGCGCCGACGGACTCTGCCTCAACGCGTTTCAATCCCTCGAACCTATACAGGCGGGAAAGCTTTGCCTCACGGGGAACACCGCCGAGGGCACAGACCGTCACGGCACGGTTGCGGTTTGCAACACCGCGTTCGATCCTGCCGACGCCGATCCTGCCGACATAGTCATCGTAATCAATCGTTGAAATAAGCAGCTGAAGAGGTGCGTCTTCATCACCACCCGGAGCGGGAACATGGTTGATAATCGTGTCAAACACAGGCTGCATGTTCTCGGTCATTTCGTCAGGTTCAAAGCCTGAAACTCCGTTGCGTGCCGAAGCATATACTATCGGGAAATCCAGCTGTTCTTCGCTTGCGCCGAGTTCGATGAAAAGATCCAGTGTTTCGTCCACGACCTCGTACGGGCGCGCACCGGGACGATCAACCTTGTTGATGACAACAACAGGCACCTTGCCCAATTCCAATGCTTTGCGCAAAACGAACCTTGTCTGCGGCATACAGCCCTCAAATGCATCAACAAGCAGCAGCACGCCGTCAACCATTTTCAGAATGCGTTCAACCTCGCCGCCGAAATCGGCATGACCCGGAGTGTCAACAATGTTTATGCGATAGCCTTTGTAGTTTACCGCCGTGTTTTTGGAAAGAATTGTGATGCCGCGCTCACGCTCAAGGTCATTGGAGTCCATTACCCTGTCCTGCACCTGTTCATTGGTGCGGAAAACACCGCTCTGCCGCAGAAGCTGATCAACAAGGGTCGTTTTACCGTGGTCAACATGCGCAATGATCGCAACGTTGCGAATCTTTTCGTTCATAATATTACAGTTACCGCTTCCGCCGCTGCGAAAGCGTCCTTTCAGCTATTTTTAATATTCAAATGCTTCACTTTCACCGAAAATATCGGCTCAGCAATCGGTGTTTTTGTTCATCTTCCCGATTTTTCACAACTTATTATTTTACAACCTCTTTTGCGGCATTGCAAGAGGTTTGAACATTATATCATTTCGGTTATCCTGCCGGAGCATTCGTATGGTTCAATATATTGCTATTTGCATTGATATATGGTAGAATTCTTTTTGCTGAAGCAGCAGCTGTTTCAAAGATGTGTTCTTAAATTATGAAAAAGATAAGTTTCGTTTTGCGCAAGCAAGCGGCAGGGAGGAAACAATGAGTACAATTCGTGACATATCACTTGCTCCTTTGGGGCATAAACGTATTGAATGGGTTAAGGACTTTATGCCCGTTTTGAGTACACTGCGGGAACGTTTTGTCCGCGAGCAGCCTTTCCGCGGGCTGCGGATTTCGGTATGCGTTCACCTTGAAGCAAAGACCGCATATCTTGCGCTCGTACTGCGCGACGGCGGTGCAACAGTTTCCGTGACCGGGAGCAATCCGCTTTCAACAAAGGACGACATTTGTGCCGCACTTGTCGAGGACGGGATGGATGTTCATGCATTTTTCGGCGCAACCGAAGAAGAGTATTATGAACATATTCGCCGCGTCCTTGAGTTCAAACCGCATATCATTATTGATGACGGCGGTGAATTTGTGACGATGCTTACCGAAAAGCATCCGGAATATGCAGAATGCCTTATCGGCGGCTGTGAAGAAACGACCACCGGCATTCACAAGCTCCGTGCACGGGCCAAGGACGGCTCACTGCCATTCCCCATGCTTGCGGTCAATGATGCTGATTGCAAACACCTTTTTGACAACCGCCACGGCACGGGGCAAAGCGTTTGGGACGGAATCATGTACACGACAAACAACATGGTAACCGGGCGCACCGTTGTCGTTGCAGGGTACGGTTTTTGTTCAAACGGCATTGCAATGCGCGCAAAAGGACTGGGCGCAAATGTTATTGTTACGGAAGTAAATCCTTTCCGCGCACTTGAAGCGGTAATGGACGGATTCCGCGTTATGACTATGGATGAGGCAGCACCTATCGGCGATATTTTTGTTACCGCTACCGGCTGCCGCGACGTCATTACCGCAAGGCATTTCGAAAAGATGAAGCATAATGCCATTCTTGCCAACGCCGGGCATTTTGATGTTGAAGTCAGCAAAGAAGATCTTGAGAAAATTGCTGTTGAAAAAATCGAGCGCAAACCTTTCATAACCGGATACAGAACGGCAGACGGACGCATACTGAACCTGCTTGCGGACGGGAGGCTCGTTAATATCGTTGCAGGCAACGGACACCCTGCGGAAATAATGGATCTCAGCTTTGCAATTCAGGCTCTTTCCGCATGCTGGCTTGCAAAACACGGAAGAGAAACGGCACCCGGGCTTTACGATGTTCCGAAGCAGATAGACAATGAAGTTATTCGCATGAAGCTTGATGCAATGGGGCTGCATATCGATTCGCTGACACCGGAGCAGGAAGCCTACCTTAACGGGAAATAATCTTATTGAATATTCGAATCAACGGATTAATTCTTTCAGAAATTCCATATGTCAATCATGCCGGACTGCCCTTGCGGTTTGTCCGGTTTTTTTTGCATCAACGCACCTGAATTACCGTGCTGCGCTTAAGATTAAGAAATCGCTGCACATTAATCCGCATCGCAATCATCGTCACGCCGGGCATTTTGGTTTTTATTGAAAATATGTATATTGCCCGCATTTTTTGCAGATGCTTTTCATATCATTTGACAAGCACAGGGAGGTATTGTAAAATATGGATAAGCACAGCAAAAAAGCATTCAGCGACGAACCCGCCGCAGCACTGCGCAAATGGAAAGCTGCAATGGCAAGGTTTGATGCCGCTGCACCGGATGAAGCAAAAATCGTTGCGCTTGAAGTCGAAGCGGCGCGAAGGCGATATATTTTTTTGCTGGAGCAAAGGCGTGCAGAGCAATAGGCGTGTGCATGCTCAATGCCGGCAGCCGATTCGGGTTAAGATTTTTCTGTCTGTTCCCGCCGGTTACCGATGCAGCGATTGTTCGAACGCCAAGATTAAAACCAACCGGAAAGGATACTCTTTTTATGGCTCCTCAGATTCTGACGTTCATCATCGTACTTGCGGTTATATTTATCATTTTCAAAATTTTCAACCTGAGCATCAAGATTTTTTTCAAACTGCTTATCAATGCACTTATCGGTGCAGCGCTGCTGTTTGTTTTTAACTTTGTTTTTGCAGGTTTGATGAATCTAAGCTTCTTTTATATTAACATAACATGGCTGACGGCACTTATAACCGGCATATTCGGAGTTCCCGGCGTTGTTGTTTTGCTCATCATCGGATTGCTCTGATGCAAGCCTTTGAAGTTTTCGGTAATTCGGCCTTTTGGAGGAAAACATGTTTACCTACAGTGATTATGTTGAAAGCGCGGCAGTTCTGCGCGAAAAACTGAGCGGATTTGAACCCGATGTGCTTATTATACTCGGTTCCGGACTGGGTTCGCTCGGTGAAAATGTTCAAAATCCGATTTTCATTGACTACGGGGAGATTCCGCGCATGCGGACAAGCACCGCAATCGGTCATAAAGGGCGCTTCATTGCGGGTTTGCTCGGCGGCAAGCGTGTGCTTTTAATGCAGGGTCGACTTCATATTTACGAAGGATGGTCGGCAGAGGAAGTTGTCTTCCCCGTCAGGCTCGCAAAGCTTATCGGCATTGACAAAATGATCATAACCAATGCGGCAGGCGGAATAAACCGTGATTTTAAAGTCGGTGAGCTGATGCTCATTTCGGATTTTATCAAATTCAACTGTGTCAACCCGCTGGCAGGTCGGAATATAGACGAGTTCGGCCCGCGGTTCCCGGATATGAGCCGCGTTTTTGACAGGGACTACATGGAACTTTTCCGTTCAGTATGTGCGGATGCTCAGGAAAACGTGCGCGAAGGCGTGTATTTCTACTGCATGGGTCCGAATTACGAAACACCCGCCGAGATTCGCGCAATGCGTACACTCGGTGCGGATGCAGTCGGAATGAGCACCGTCCCTGAGTGCATTGCAGCGCGGCATTGCGGAATGCGTATTTTGGGCATAACGCTTATTACAAACATGGCTGCGGGAATTTTGGACAAACCGTTGTCCGGTGAAGAGGTCATTGAAGCCGGAAACGCCTCAAGCAAACGCTTCGTTTCGCACGTTGCGGAGTTTTTAAGGCGCATGCCGCTTGATTAACCGAACGTCCGCTCCATGCCGGCTCTGCCGAAGCATTTACGGCTGTGAATCGGCTTTGTTGGTTTAAATTGAATTATGTTGGATATTTTAATTAAAAACGCAAACATCATCACAATGAACGATGCACTGCCTGTTATTTCGGGCGGCTGCATCGGCATAGAAAACGGGAAAATCAGCTTTGTTTCCGACAAGAATTCGCCCGAAATGCAAATTGAGGCCGAACGCATCATCGACGCTGACGGCAATATTGTCATGCCCGGGCTTATCAATACCCATGCGCACACAGCGATGTGCATAATGCGCGGTTATGCGGATGATTACGCACTTAATGACTGGCTTTTCAAGAAAATATTCCCCGTTGAAAGCAGGCTCACGCGCGAAGCAGTGCTTGCAGGCGTTCGTTTGGGAATTGCGGAAATGCTCGCAAGCGGAACAACTTCTTTTTCCGATATGTATTTTTTTGAACCTGATTCAGCCGCTGTTGCAGCCGAAATCGGCATTCGCGCTTCGCTCTGCAATTCCGTGCTCGCTCTCGGCGATGATTATGATTTTGAACAGGACAGAGCCGTTATTGAAACGCGTGCATTGATTCGGGACTGGCATCTTGCCGCAAACGGGCGCATTCGTGCCGACGTCGGCATACATGCCGAATACACATCTCGACCCGAGCATTGGCGCAAGGTTTCGGAGCTTGCCGAAAAGCATAATCTCGTGACGCAAATTCACCTTTCCGAGACAAAACGCGAAACCGATGAATGCATCGCACGCTATGGCAAAACCCCAACCGAAATTCTCAACGAAAACGGTGTTTTCAACACACGCACACTTGCGGCGCACGGAGTTTATTTGACGAATCGGGATATGAGCATTCTTGCTCGGCGCGGCGTCTCCGTTGCACACAACCCCGTATCAAACCTTAAGCTCGCAAGCGGTATTGCGAATGTCACCGCGATGCTCAAAAGCGGAGTCAACGTTTCCCTCGGCACGGACGGCTGCGCCTCAAACAATTCGCACGATTTGTTCGAAGAGTTGAAGCTCGCCGCACTGCTTGCAAAAGGCACAAGCCTTGACCCAACGGCCGTTCCCGCATACTCTGCGCTGAAACTCGCAACCGTGAACGGAGCGTATGCACAGGGAAGAGAGAACGAGATCGGGCGGCTGATTCCCGGATTTGATGCCGATATAATCATGGTTAACACCCATTCTCCCCGTCTGCGTCCCGTTTATGATCCATGCGGAACTGTCGTCTATTCCGCCTGCGGTTCTGACGTTTGCCTTACGATCGTTCAGGGAAACATTCTGTATGAAAACGGACGGTGGTTCACTGTTGATGTTTCAAAAGCAATTGAGGATGCCGAACGTTTCGGTGTTCCTCAGGTTCTCGGCAAGTGAAAAACAGTTAAATAAGCAACAAGGCTCAATGCCTGCAAGTCATTAATTTGACCGCCGACATTGAGCCCTTTATTATTTTCAAATCGTTTTCGGTTTTAAATCAAAACCCGCTCCGTAAATATCGCAAACGCTTACAGCTCCATGCTGCCGGTCGTTCTGGGATACGGGGTTACATCGCGGATATTGGAAATACCCGTGAGGTACATCAGGATGCGCTCGAAGCCGAGGCCGAAACCGGCGTGTTTAACTCCGCCGTATTTACGAAGGTCAAGATACCACTCGTAATAGCTCATGTCCATGCCGAGATCTTCAATTTTCTTCCTGAGAACATCATAACGTTCCTCGCGCTGGCTGCCGCCGATGATCTCTCCGACACCGGGAACAAGCAAATCCGCTGCCGCAACGGTTTTTCCGTCATCATTGAGGCGCATATAGAAGCTCTTGATTTCTGCGGGGTAGTCCGTGAGGAACACAGGACAATGGTAAACCTCTTCGCAGATATAGCGTTCGTGCTCGGTTTGCAGATCGCAGCCCCAGAAAACGGGATACTGGAACTGCTTGCCGGATGCCTGAAGCAGCTCAACAGCTTTTGTGTATGAACAGCGAACAAAATCGGAATTCACAACATGGTTAAGCCTTTCAAGAAGAGTGCTGTCCATGAATCGATTGAAAAATTCCATTTCATCCGGGCAACGCTCAAGAACAGTTTTGATGATGTATTTAATCATCGCCTCTGCGGTATCCATGTAGCCGTTGAGGTCGCAGAAAGCCATTTCGGGCTCTATCTGCCAGAACTCCGCGGCATGACGTGCGGTGTTGCTGTTTTCTGCACGGAATGTGGGTCCGAACGTGTAAATATCGCGGAACGCAAGTGCAAATGCCTCGCCGTGAAGCTGGCCGCTGACGGTAAGGTTGCAGGGTTTTCCGAAAAAGTCTTTTGAAAAATCCACCTTGCCGTCCTCGGTGCGGGGAGGATTATCCATATCAAGGGTCGTGACGCGGAACATCTCGCCCGCTCCCTCGCAGTCACTGCCGGTGAAAATCGGGGTGTGTACGTAAACGAACCCGCGTTCATCGAAAAAGCGATGGATTGCCTGTGCAACAACGCTGCGAACACGGAAAACAGCCTGAAAAGTGTTCGTGCGGGGGCGCAGGTGCAGAATCGTGCGCAAATACTCCATTGAGTGACGCTTTTTCTGAAGCGGATAATCGTTGGGGCATTCGCCCTCGATGATAACCTCGTTGGCCTTGATTTCAAACGACTGTTTTGCCTCCGGAGTGAGCTCAAGCACACCCTTTACCGTTATTGCAGTGCCGGTTGCAAAAAACTTTGAAACGGACTCGGGAATTTCGCCGTGCTCATAAACAACCTGAACGCTGCGAAAAGCCGAACCGTCGCCAAGCTCGATGAAGCCGACGTTCTTGCTCTCGCGTGCGGTTTTTATCCAGCCGGAAACCTCAATATCGCCCACATACTTTTCGGGGCATTTATGCAATTCGTACAACCTTATCATATTGCACCTCGTATACTGTAATTATCCAAGAATTTTATCATAATTCTTCCTTTTTTGCAAGATAAATGATTATATATTTTTATCCTCGCTCGCTGTGCAAACCGCCGCAGACACGGCTGCGGCATTGCTGTCGGTTCCGGCTGCGGCGTATAAGCTCATAATATTAAGGATTAGCCTTATTTGAAAATTCTATCCCATTGCGCGTTATAGATATCGATCTTGTCGCTGAGATCGCGATAAATAACGCTCTTCTTAACGGCCTCTTCGGGAACATTGTATGCAGTGTTGTTTGCCCACTCATCCCCGAGAATGTCGAGAACCTTTGTGTTTGCGGAAGAGTATCCGATGAATTCGATGTTCTTCGCCGCAACTTCGGGTTCAAGCAGGAAATCGATGAACTGTTCCGCCATTTCCTTTTTGCTGCTTGTTGCGGTTATAACAATGCTGTCGAAATAGATGTTGCTGCCTTCTTCCGGCACGAAAAATCCGAGATCCTCGTTTTCCTGCATGCACCATACTGCATCACCGGAATAAACAAGCGCAAGTGCGCCGCTGCCCTGAATCATGCTGTCCTTAACATCATCCGTGAGATACGCCTTAACAAGGGGTTTCTGCTCAATAAGAGCGTCGGCAGCCTGCTTTATTTCGTCCACATTGTCGGTGTTGATATCGTAGCCGCAGTAAATAAGTGCTGCCGCCATTGCATCGCGAACGCTGTCGTACATGTATATTTCATCCTTATACTTTTCATTCCAAAGAACATTCCAGTGCCCGAGGTCCGCTTCGTCAACCATCGTTTTGTTATACAGAATGCCGAGAACTCCCCATGTGTACGGAACTGAATACTCATTCGTCGGGTCATATGCAAGGTTGCGGTATGCCTCACCGATGTTCTCGTAGTTTTTAAGGCTGCTGCAATCAATCTTTGCAAGGCGGCCTTCACCGATCATGCGCTCAATTGCATAATCGGACGGAATGCAAAGGTCATACGGACAATCATCGGCCTGAAGCTGAATCATCATTTCCTCGTTGCTGGTGACGACTTTTTCTTTTATTGTTATCCCGGTGCGGCGTTTGAACTCATCCTTCAGAGAAGGCTCAAGATAGTCGCCCCAGTTAAGAAGGTTGAGAGTTTTGTCCGAGCTGCAGCCGGTAAAAACCGGAACGACCAGCGCGAGCATTGCTGCCGCAAGAAGCAGTGAAACAAGTTTTTTCATTATTTTTCCTCCGTTTTTATGTTTTATGCTTTTCAGCAAAATAACCAATAGATTTAACCGGCTGCTGCCGTTGTCCGCAAAAGACGGGCTGTGCGGCGCCGGGATTCAGTTTTTCTGTGCAACTTTCCGCCGCTGCTGTTCGGCTTCCTTCTCCTGTCGAATGCTGCGCAGATTTACAATCAGAAGCAGCGTGCCGACAACCACGAACATCAATGCCGAAAGCGCGCAGAATTTTGTGTGAACGCCTCCCTTTGCCGTTTTTGAATAAATCAGCATTGCAAGGTTCGTGCTCGTTCCGCCGGTAAAAAGGCTTATTGCAAAATCATCTATGCTGAGCGTGAACGCAAGCAGAAGGCCGGAAACGATTCCGGGCATGATATCGGGAATAACGACCTTTGCAAGAGCTTTTACCGGGCTGCATCCCAAATCCATCGCCGCTTCATACAGCGAGTCGCTGCTTTGACGCAGTTTCGGCAGAACAGAAAAGATTACGTACGGTATATTAAACGTTATGTGTGCAATCACCATTCGAGTTATGCCCACGTTTTGTTTTATGCCAATAAATGCAAACAGAAGCATCATTGAAATACCGGTCACAAGGTCCGGATTGACCATCGGGAGCTGAGTTATCGACTCAACAACGGCACGGGGACGCTTTTTCATGGAATGCAGACCGATTGCTGTTGCCGTGCCGATAACGGTTGCAAGAATGCTTGAAATCACTGCAACGAGCAGCGTTGTCAGCAATGCATCCATAACATCGCCGTCGGAGAAAAGCGCAGTGTATGCACCGAACGAGAATCCGTTCCATATTGCAGCCGAACGCGAATCGGTGAACGACATAACGAGCATTACCGCAATGGGAAGATACATAAACAGCACGACAATGCCGAGGTATGCTCCCTTTAAGAATTTGCCGAACTTTTTCACCAGAGGGTTCCTCCTTCCCTGCCTTCGTCTCTGTCCGCTCTGCGCATTATGACCATTGAAATTATAACAAGAATAATCAGCACGAGCGACAATGTTGAACCGACACCGAACGATTTGTTAATGAGGAATTTTTCCTCGATCAGCTGACCGAACAACACGATTTTTTTGCCGCCGAGCATTGTTGAAACAGCAAAAGTCGACATTGCGGGAACAAACACCATGGTTATTCCGGAAATGATTCCCGGAATGGACTGCGGGAGCACAACTCGGAGGAATGTGTTCAGCCCGTTCGCACCGAGATCATGCGCCGCTTCGATATGGGATCTGTCGATTTTTATGAGCGTTGTATAAATCGGCAGAATCATAAAGGGCAAAAAGTCATATATTGTTGCAATCAGAACCGCGCCGGGCGTGTAGATGAGCTGAATGTCCGTCGCGCCGAACCAAGAGAGCACCGTTGCAACAATTCCGTCATCATAAAGAATTATCTTCCACGCAAGAGTTCTGAGCAGCATGTTCATCCACATCGGCATTATGAACAGTATCGAAAGCAATGCCGCCGTACGTTTTTTCATGTTTGAAAGAATATATGCAACCGGATATCCCGCAAGAAGGCACACGGCGGTTGTTGCCAATGCGATCCAGATGGAGTTCCACAGCGCGGGAAGATAGGTCGTGCTTGAAAAAACCTGTTTGACGTATTCGGTTGTGAATGTGCCGTTGTCGAAGAACGCATAGTATGCAACAAAAAGCATCGGAGCAACTATGAACAGCGGCATCCATACGAAAATATACGGGTAAGCAAGACGGGTTCTTTTCATCGATTTGCTTTTTGCCTCCTTTTTATTTGCTGCATAATTCCGTTCATAAGTTCTGCTGAGGTTCTTCCGCCACAGCTTCCGTCGGTTGTTTGCGCTCCGGGTTCATAATGTGAATAGCATCCGGAAGAACTTCGATTCCGACGGTTTCGCCGACGGGCACAAAATCCGTTGAATGAACTTTGAATATGCGCCCGTCGCAATCCACGGTGAATTCATAGTGAACGCCCATGAAAAGAACACTCGTTACAACGCCGTGCAGCGGAGTTTTGCCTATCGGCACAAAATCAACATCCTCGGGGCGGATAACAACATCAACGGGTTGTTCCGTGCCGAACCCCGCATCCACGCATTCGTAATCAATTCCGTGAATGTTCACAAGGTAGTCACGCCGCATGGTTGCTTCAAAAATATTGCTTTCACCGATGAACCTTGCGACAAAGCGGTTTTTGGGCTCGTTATAAACATCTGTCGGGCAGCCGATCTGCTGAATGACACCGTGATTCATAACGGCAATTGTATCACTCATGGTGAGGGCTTCCTCCTGGTCGTGAGTAACAAAGATAAACGTTATGCCAAGCTTTTTCTGCATACGCTTAAGCTCTATCTGCATCTCCTTGCGGAGTTTGAGATCGAGTGCGCCGAGGGGCTCATCCAGCAGAAGCACCTCCGGTTCGTTCACAAGCGCACGCGCAATGGCAACGCGCTGCTGCTGTCCGCCGGAAAGCTGGTCAATATAACGTTTTTCATATCCCGCAAGGTTAACAAGTTCAAGCATTTCCGTGACGCGGCGTTTGATTTCATCCTTCGGCAGCTTGCGTATTTTCAGGCCGAAAGCAACGTTTTCAAATACGTTAAGATGAGAAAACAGCGCATATTTCTGGAATACGGTGTTGACTCTGCGTTTATACGGCGGAACATTTGTCAAATCCTTTCCGTCCATCATTATTTTGCCCGATGACGGCATAATGAAACCCGCAATAAGGCGGAGCAAAGTCGTTTTGCCGCAGCCGGAAGGACCGAGAAGGGTTAAAAACTCACCGTCGCGGATGTAAAGATTGATGTTGTTAAGCGCAACATCACCGTCATAATCCTTTGAAACATTGACAAGCTCTATCAGGCGTTTGTTTTCCATATTTATACCCCGCTTCCGCAGCTGCGAAAGCACCCTTTCTCCGATTTCGGCATGTTCCTTCGGTCTGCGCACACCGTGCCGTCGGCATACGCGGGAATCTTTCGTTTTTTACCTGAGCCGCCGCGTATTCGGCGGACACAGCCCAACTGTATTCAAGAGGATCATGTCATTGCCGCAAAAGCGGTTGCGGACATAAACCTTAAGTCATCCTGCATCTTTATCAGAAGGACGGCGGGGTCACTACCCACAACACGCGCGCTTCGCGCTTTGAGAGATTGGCAATATAGTGATTCTCCGTCGGTTTAAAGCAGAAGCTGTCCCCTTTGTGAAGTTTAAGCTTTCTGCTGCCGATAACAAGAATTACACTGCCGGAAAGCACATATCCGAATTCCTCACCCTCGTGGGGTTCATCCTCAAAAGTTTTGCCTCCTTCGCCGAGCGTCACAAGAATGGGTTCCAAATCATTTTTCTGAGCGTTCGGAACAAGCCAGCAGACCTTTGAGCCAAGGTCGGAATCTTCGCTTTCGAACATGTCGTCCGGGGTGAAGACAACTTTTTCATCCGCATCCCCGGTTGTGAAAAAATCGGCAATATCGGTGCCCAAAGCTTCAAGGATGTCGATAAGAGTTGCAATGGACGGCGAGGTCAGATTGCGTTCAAGCTGCGAAATAAAGCCTTTTGAAAGCTCGGTTCTTGCCGCAAGTTCCTCCTGCGTCAGTCCGAGTTTCAGCCGAGTTCGCTTGATTTTATCGCCGATGTCGATCACCGTATCGCTCTCCTTTCCGAGCAGCAGTCCGCGCTTTTCGGGTGTTTTGAATCACTAAACTCCGTGTTTAGTTCCGCACCCCCTGCGCCGAACATGAAAGCTAAACCTTGAGTTAAGCATTGCTAAACTCAAGGCATATTAAAACACTTTTCCGCCCCATTGTCAACAGTTCCGCAACAATATACATTTTTTGACTTGTTTTGACGCTTTTCGTCGTTTCGGGCCATCCTTTTTTGTTCTGTCTCCCGTTCCGAATCATTTTTTGCGGAAATGCAATATAAATGATTAATATATCTGTTGACATTCAATATACGCAATGCTAAAATCGACATGTGTCCGATGCTCTGTCGGGCAGAAAGAAATATACGGAGGACAGTTTCAGAATGAAAAAACTCATCTCGCTTCTCATCGCCGTGCTTATGGTATTCGGGCTTTTGCCCGTACTGTCGGCCCCGGCGACACATGCTTCCGCCGACTCATCCGACGGATACGGCGATTCCAAATCCGCCTCGCATCCTGCTGATACACTTCGCGGATTCAGCTATTTTTATCACGACTCAAAATTCATGGGCGGGCCTTACGGCTGGGTCTCAATGGCGTCCGGCAATCCGGAAGGCGCAAGCTTCATATCCGACTTTACGGAAAGCGGTTACGTTGCCGGTGAATTTTACAACGGCTACGTTTACGGCTATCGCTATGCAGAGGAAAGCAATTACCACTTCTGCAAAGTGAACGCGTTCACTTTTGAAGAAACCATTCTCGGCACATCCGAAGCCGTTGCCGCCGATATGGCATACGACTATTCAACCGACACAATGTATGCTGTCAGCGGCGATCTTCTCTGCACAGTAAATCTTTCGGACGGTTCGCTTACCGAGGTCGGTTTCGTCGGCCCCGATGCAATGCTTGCTCTCGCCTGCTCCACCGACGGACAGCTTTACGGTATCGGTGACGACTGCAATCTTTATGCAATCGAAAAAACCGAGGGCATGGGCGAAGTATGCGGCTTTACGGGCGTCATTGCGGACGGACTTCAATCCATGGCATGGGATCACAATACCGACACGCTCTATTGGGCAAGCTGTGCAACCACTCCCCACCTTTTTACCTATTATACAACCATGGGCAATCTCTGTGAGCTGAATACCATCGACGGAACCGCAACCGTTATCGGCAACATTTACGGCAGCAAGATGCAGGTCACCTGCCTGTACTCCGTTCCCGATTTCTACGATGCGCCCGAATTCCCGCTCACGGATATGCACCTTAGCCTTGACACTTCATACATGGTCCCCGGACAGACCGCACAGCTTTCCGCATATATGGAACCCGCAAATGCAGAGCGCGGAGTCACATGGGCAACGTCAAACCCCAACATAGTCCGCGTTAACAATTGCGGCAAAATGACCGCAGTTGCAACCGGAACGGCACTTGTAACCGCCCAAAGCATCGACGGCAGCAAGATAAAAACCTGCACTGTAAACGTTGTTTCGAGCACGGACGGACTGACCCTTGATGATGCAGTCAACGGAACGGGTTCGAACTATACTTATAACAATGCAGCAAATTACCCCTTTGAAACAGAGATTCGCGACGGCAGGCTCTGCGCTGCTTCAACGATGACCGTTCAGGGTGAAGCACTGCTTCAAGTTGACCTCGGCACTCTTACCGCAGGCAGCGTCGTGCGTTTTGATTGGAAGACGGACACACGTTATATGTTCCACGGCTGGATACTTTGGTTCAATAACGACTACGTTGCAAACCTCACAGGCTCAACCGGCTGGCTCACATACGAATATGTCATTCCCGTAACGGGGCAATATGTCATCACATGGAATCTTCATAAGGACAACTCCCCCGTTGACGGCTCAAACAAGAGCTGGGTCGATAACCTTGTTGTTGAAAGCCAAAGCACTTCACCGGTGGAAGGTGTCAACGTTACCCCCGAAACTGCCGAGATGTACACCGGCGGACAGCTTGCGCTGAATGCAAAGGTTTACCCCTCAAATGTTGCCGATGCAAGCGTTTCCTGGAGCAGCAGCAATGAATCGGTTGCAACCGTCAATGCCGACGGCGTTGTTACCGCCGTTGCACCCGGCACCGCCGATATCATTGCAGCAACGACCGAAGGCGGCTTTACCGACAGCTGTTCCCTTACGGTCGTTGATTCCGCCGTTATTGATGCGCCAATCAGCAATGCACTTAACGTTTCGGGCGGTTCACTCGTTTTCTCGAACGATACCGCTCATCCATGGGCGGTTGACAGCGAAACTTTTGCGGGGAGAACGGCTGCAAAATCAACTATCAACGGCATGGCGGGAACTTCAACAGGCATCAGGCTCAATGCCGGAACACTTCATGCAGGCGACAGGCTCAGTTTTGACTGGCTGGCAAGCAGCGAGGGCGGCACTTGGGACTATGCGGCATTCATTGCCAACGGAAATGTTGAAGCAACGACGGGCGGCACCGACAACGATTGGGCGAACTTCATCTATACGGTGCCCGCAGACGGTGAATACATCTTTGAATGGACATATCAAAAGGACGGATCACGCGATCAGGGCGATGACTGCGTTTATGTTGACGAGGTGTGCATTCTTCCGGCTGTCGGCGTTTTGGGCGATGTTGACGGAGACGGAACCGTTACAATATCCGATGCTCTCATGATAATGCGCAATGCCATGCAGCTGCTTGAGTTCACTCCCGCACAGGCCGCAGCTGCGGACATGGACGGCGACGGACTTATCACCGTTGAAGATGCACTCACCGCACTTCGCGCGGCCATTACCGTGCGTTAAAGAGTGCTTCCTCTCGCACTATACGGAGCAGCAGAGTTCGAAAAATTCCGTTAAACTGTATACCCGCGAAAAAATGCCGAAAATTTAAGCCTTTTTCGCAATGAGCAAATTGTTCGGAATGTTCCCGGGCAAAAGAAGCGGATGCACCAAAACGATGCACCCGCTTCTTTATGTATGTGTTTAACCGATTGCGCGGCTTTTGTGTTCAGTGCCCGATGCTGCGTTTAAGCTTCATAATCATTATCCTGAGCAGCTTTCCGGGAAGGATCTGCCACAGAAGCGCACCTGCGGCAATCGCAAACAGCGTGAAAAATCTTATCTTGCCGTGGTCGCAATAAAGCAGTGCGCCCGCCGTAATGCCGATTGCAATTGCACCGAAAAGCGTATCCGCCGCCGCTGTCACAAATCGATTTCCCCTTATCCTTACCAATCTGAATAAATCATAAATGATGCCTGCTGCCAATCCGCACCAAAGACAGCACAAAAAAACAGGTATCTGGTTCAGGGTGTTCTGCATCCTGCACGTTTTACCTCCTTTCGCTTTCAGCCGTTTCGACATAAACTGCCCGCGGCTGTCGCGGGTTTATCTGAACATTCTTGAAAAAAACGAACCGCGCTGAACGGGAACATCATCATATTCAAAGGCAATAATTTGTCCTTCTATGATAACCTGTCCTTCATCAAGGTTCAGCTTCGTAATATGGAGTTCGGTTCCTTCCACTGTAAGTCCTCCGCCCTCCGTCATAAGCACAACCATGCTTTCGTTGAAACTGCCGACATCCTTAACTCCTGTGATGCTTGCAAGCTCCCTGTTCTCAATATGCACGGAATGCGTGCGCAGCCTGAGCGTGCTCCCTTCGATACACGGTCTGTCATTCATTTTGTTTCTCCTCTCTCTTCTATATGTTTTTTACTGCCGAAACTGCGGCTTATCTGCCGACAGGCTTCGGAACAACACCGACAACTCAAGCTTTCCTTTTCGGAATACACTGAACTGTTCATTGTTTTCTCGGGAAATCCGTAACCGGTCTCCCCCTTGTGTCCTTTACACTGTATGCATGCCTGCACGGCATTATGCTGACATCGATGACTCGGCCGAAGTCTTTTCGATATTAAGTAAACGTGTAGTTTTATAGCAAATAATCGATGTTTTATGTCAGTTTTCAATTCCGGTTATATCATTTACGATGCGCGCATAGGTGTTATAAAGAGCATTTATGCTGCAATTTTATCAGTCTGTCCGCACTGTGACGGCGTTAGTTTTTCTTTGCCGTTGCATGTTTAAAAATATATTTTCGCTTTTTGAGTTTTTTTGTGGGGAAAAAAGCAAAAACTTGTATCAAACGGCAATATAACCCGCTCGGAACGGAAAAATTGCTCTTGACGAAAATGCATTTCGGGAGTATGATATGAATGCGAGATATTGGTATGCTGAATTGAAAACAGATTGAATTCTTAGCTCCGTTTTTCACTTTCGTCAGAGCTATCGGAATATGTCATACCATTGATATAAAAAGACTAAACTTTGTGTGAGGTAATACTATGACCAGAGAGCAGCTGCTCGAAAAAAGCTTGGAAAGCTTGCGCGAAATTGCAAAGGCTCAGGGCGTTAAATCTATTACTAAATATCGAAAAGCAGAACTTGTTGAGATTATTATGAACGGCGGCATTGTCGCCAGAAACCAGCCGATTTTCGGTGCTTACAGTCAACTCAGTCAAATGCCTGATCCCATTGCCGCCGCAAAAGCGAAGCAAGCTGCCAAAGCTGCAAAGGATGCAGGAACTCCCCCCGTTGTTTCCGAAACCTCGCAGCCCGCTGCCGGCACACAGCCCGCTGCCGCACCCTCGGAACCGCAGCCCGCTGCCGCCGCTGCAAAAGCAGTGTCGGAACAAATACCCGCTCCGACCCAAATACCCGCTCCGACCTTTGAAATGCCCAAGCCTTCCGCGGCTCCGCAGTTCCAGCCTGCCGCGCCGAAGCCCGCTCAGGGAACTGTTTCCGCACCGGCTCAAATGGCCGCTTCAATCCCGATGCAGCCTCACTCCGCACCCGCACAGGAAAACCCGCGTTCGGGCTTTACACTCGGATACAACAGCTCACGTCAGCAGAGTTACGGCAGTCAGCCTTATTCAAAAGGCTATGATCGCAGTGCTTATTCCTCTGCGCGTGACAGCCGCAGTTACAGCCGCAGCGGGCAAAACTACCCCGCAGGCAATAATTCAGGCAGCTATCGTCAGCCCAGAAACGAGCAGTATTCCTCCAACGATTCAAGCTATCGTCAGCAGCGCGGAAATGATTCTTTCCGCCAGCAGCCGCAGGATCCTTATCAGCAGCAAACCCTTTTCCCGCAGCAGGATTTTTATGCTCAGCAGGGTTATACTGCCCAACCCCAGAGCGGTTTCCAGCCCACTTATCCGCAGCAGGACAGTGCCTATCGTCAACCTGCGGCAGGGTATACAAATCCCGTCATGCCCGGTGCGAATTATCCTGCAAGGCAGGAGGGTTACTACAACGCCGAATACGGAACGAGCAACCCTGCCGTTCCCGAAATGATCGAAGCCGGTGAATGCGATGATGCCGAGGGCATCCTTGAAATTATGTCCGACGGATACGGCTTTCTCAGGCGCGACAACTACCTTCCCGGAACGAACGATGTTTATGTTTCAAACTCCCAGATCCGCCGTTTCCGCCTCCGCACCGGCGATCTTGTAACAGGCAAAACGCGCCAGACAAGAGAGAACAATCGCTATGTTGCTCTTATGTACATCACGGCGATCAACGGCATCAGTCCCGAGGAAGCCGCGCTGCGCAAGCCTTTTGAGGATCTCGTCCCTATCTTCCCGAACGAGCGATTCACCCTTGAAACACCCGGAAACAGCCAAAAGGCGCTTGCAATTCGGCTTATAGACCTGATCTCCCCCATCGGCAAAGGTCAGAGAGGCCTTATTGTTTCTCAACCCAAGGCAGGAAAAACCACCCTGCTTAAGTCCATTGCAAACGGTATTGCTCAAAACTATCCCGATGTTCATCTTATTGTTCTCTTAATCGATGAACGTCCCGAGGAAGTTACCGATATGCAGCGCTCAATTAAGGGCGAAGTTGTTTATTCAACTTTTGACGAACTTCCCGAGCATCACACCCGCGTTGCCGAAATGGTTATGGAACGTTCCATGCGTCTTGTTGAAATGGGCAAGGACGTTGTCGTTCTTATGGACTCCATCACAAGGCTTGCCCGTGCCTATAACCTGACCATCAATTCCACCGGCAAAACCCTGTCCGGCGGAATGGATCCCGGTGCGCTGCATAAACCCAAGCGTTTCTTCGGTGCTGCACGCAACATTGAAGACGGCGGAAGTCTCACGGTTATTGCAACCGCACTTGTTGAAACCGGTTCCCGCATGGACGATATGGTCTATGAAGAGTTTAAAGGCACAGGAAACATGGAGATTCATCTGGATCGCAAGCTTTCCGAAAAGCGCATCTTCCCTGCCGTTGACATATATAAGTCCGGCACAAGACGCGAGGAGCTGCTTCTCACGGATGATGAGCTTGACTGCGTCACCCGTATGCGCAGGATGCTCTCCGGCGGAAATACAGCAGAAGTTACGGAACAGGTTATCAACATGCTTGAAAAAGCACCGACCAATGCCGAATTCTGCACGCTCTTCAAAAATTACATTGCAATGTATGAGAAGGATGGCTACATGTCCGCGGGAAGAACGCCGCTCAGACGGTGAGCAATCGCGGTGAGCAATCATTGAATTAACACAGCATTATGCACAAGCCCTCGCCGCGGCATTCGGCGAGGGCTTGATTGAAACAAAAAACAGTACGAATAAAGCCTTCTGCCAATCGGCAAAAGGCTTTTGGCTCCCCCTGTTGGACTCGAACCAACGACACTGCGGTTAACAGCCGCATGCTCTACCGACTGAGCTAAGGAGGAATATTGAATTTGAACATCAGTTCCTTCGAACAAGATGTATTATACACCCATTGGACGTATTATGCAATACCCTTTTGCAAATATAACATCGTGCTCATTGTTGCACGGGCTCAATATAATATTTGTATTTGTTTGGAGCATAAGTCTGTGTTTATGCATCAACCGCCGCCTGTATTCCCGTTTGAATTTCCGGCAATCTCCATGAAGGTCATCATCGCTTCCCAAACCGCTGCTGTCAAAGCAGCGAAACAGGCACAGGCATTGCAAACAGCAATTGCAGTCAATGCCTGCTCTTTGCCGGAAAAGAGCATGTTTGCAAACGGGAGCAAGAACAGCAAGCAGCCGATAATCCTGTTTGCGATGGTGTGCCTCATAATAAACCATCTCAGCGCGACGAATCCCGCAGCAACGCTGCAAGCACAAATTGTGATAACAGCAGCAATCACTCAAATAACCCAATTGTCGAATTGCAGCTTCGGCAGAACATTAGCTGCGTATGATGCCGCAAAGCATAAATCCGATGTGCTGTCAAGCATTGCACCCATTTCACTCTCTGTATACAATTTGCATGTCATCGATCATATCGTACAATCCGCAGTATGCATACACAATACAGAGCTGCACTGTTCCGTACTTAATCGGAAGCAATGCAGCCTATACAGCAATCCGCGTCAAAGTGACAATATTTGCCGCATTGTCATGCAGCACCTTATTTCTGCACTTCATACCCCGCTCCGTTCACTGATTAAAATGAAATAAAAAAACAGCATTTCAACAGGAAATGCTGTTTTGTGGCTCCCCCTGTTGGACTCGAACCAACGACACTGCGGTTAACAGCCGCATGCTCTACCGACTGAGCTAAGGAGGAATACTATTTTCTCAACGGTTGCTATTATACCTCCAACCGACTTAAAATGCAAGGGCTTTTGACAATATATTTATTTTCCGCGTACTTTGATTATTTGCTCAAAGGAATACTCCGCATACTCATAGATAATCAAATCCAGCTCCTTTCGCACATTGTCGGGCAGTTTAACTCTTCCCATTTGCGGCAGCGGCAGCAGGATCATGCGGCGCAGCGCTTCAGCCGAAAGCGCGCTGATCACGCGGCAGCCGACACCGCAATAATCGCAAAGGGTTCCTCCCTGTACTTTCGAAAAAGCAACCTCCTTCTGCTTTCGCAAATCTTTTCCGCAGCGCACGCAATGCGTCAGGACGGGCTTATAGCCGGCAAGGCAGAGCATTTTTGCCGTGGAACAGAGTTCAATATCTATCGGATTGTTGTCTCCGTATGCAAGAAAGCTCAGTGCATGGTAGCACAAAGGAAAAAGTTCCGCGCCGCCATGATTATACGCAATAATTTCCGCAAAACGAAGAATCTGGTTTGCCGAAACAAGCCTTTCGTAGTCCTCCCTTATCGGATAAAACGATTCCTTAATTGCTGTTGACGAAGCGTACAATATTCCGCCGCGTTCATACACAACAAACTCACCGTAGCAGCACTGCTCTGAAACTGCGTCAGCTGTAACGGAGCTTTTTTTTCGGCAGTTGCGCACGGTAACAGCGACAGCACCGCGTTCCTGCGTGAGGACGGTCAGTATGCGGTCGTTGTCGCGATAATTCGCATATCTCAGTACTATTCCGTTCAGTGTTTCAAATGCCATATTGAATTCATACCGCCGTATCGCGCTGCTCCGCACACCTTACCGACACCGGTAAGCACGTTTGAAAGCCCATGTGTTTTTTTTCGTTTTTCGGGAACACTAAGCTCACTTCGATAAGGCAGCTCGAAGTATTCCCGAATCTGTTACCGCAACGAAAAGGAGGACATGATGAACCATTCAGTCACAGAAAGCGGCACCGCGGACAATCAGGAACCGCTCTTTTCCGAAACATTTCGCAAAAAAAGCGACAGGGCTCCAAGCAGCGAAAAAGCACAAAAATCTCTTTGGGCCGATTTTGCCGCAACGGGAAATGTTGAAGCTTATCTCAGGTACCGCCGCGCCTTCGGGCAGCGCAATGATGAATAATCGGCGATTATTGCAAAATCAGCACCGCTCTTCCGCCAAATGTCGTCCGTCGCTTAAAAATCGGGAGTAAAGCCGAATTCTTTCAACGCGGAAGCACTGTTGCGCCAGTCGGGACGAACCTTTACCCAAAGCTGAAGGTTCACCTTTGTTCCGAAAAGCCATTCTATATCACGCCGCGCTTCCGAACCGATGCGTTTGAGCATTCTCCCGCCGTGTCCGATTATGATGCCTTTGTGTGTTTCGCGCTCGCAATAAATGGTTGCAAAAACATCGTGTATCCCGTCTTCACGGAGCTTGATTTTGTCAATGCCTATGCCTATGCCGTGCGGTATCTCATCCCGCAGCAGTTTCAATGCGTTTTCACGTATCATTTCGCCGCAGATCGCCCACATAGGCTGATCCGTCACCATATCGTCAGGATAATACTGCGGGCCTTCGGTCAGGTACTTGCAGAGAATCGCTTCAAGTTTATCCACATTTCGGCCCGTCTCCGCGCTTATTGCAACAATATCTTTTATGTAAGGTTCTTTTTCAAGCCGTTCGCGAATCTCGTCGATATCTCCGAGACTCACAAGGTCACTTTTGTTAATTGCGGCAACCACGGCTGTTTTTCCGCATCGTTCGCCGAGCCGGGACAGCAGCAATTCATCCTTTTCGCGTATGCCTACGGAAGCGTCAAGCATTAAAAGTATCGCTTCAACCTCGTTCACGGCATCAAATGCGACTTTCAGCATGTATTCGCCCAAACGATTTTTCGGCGCCGTCACTCCGGGAGTGTCAAGAAAAATTATCTGGTAATCCTTTCTTGATACAATGCCCGTTATCCTGTTGCGCGTTGTTTGCGCTCTGTCGGAAACAATGCTGATTTTTTGTCCGACCATGCGGTTCATCAATGTTGATTTTCCGACATTCGGAGAACCGATTATCGTTACGAATCCGGATCTGTATGCTGATTTATTCTGTGTTTGTGTCATTGTTTACTCCATATCTTTTTTTGAGAACGCAAAGGGCAGAAGTTCGCCGAGGGAAAGAATTCTGTATTTGCCTTCCCTGTTTATGCAAATAACAGGCATTTCCGCATCACAGAACTCCGCAAGCACCTGCCTGCATACCCCGCACGGGGCCGTAAAATTTTCGCTGTCCGAAGCAACGGCAATTGCGGAAAACTGACGCTCACCCTCGTAAACCGCTTTAAATATCGCCGTCCGTTCCGCACAGTTTGTGGGCGTATAACCGGCGTTTTCTATATTGCAGCCGCAATACAGCGTTCCGTTTTTTGACATCAGGCAAGCCCCGACGCGAAAATGCGAATAAGGCACATATGCGCGTTCGCGCGCCCTAAGTGCAAGTTCAACGAGCTGATTAATCTTTTGTTCCGTCAGTTCAAAACCATTCATATTTACTCCGTGCATCCATCAATTTCTTTTGCAATTGCGGACATTATTCTCCGCTGATGTTCAAGCATAACCGTTTCATCCTCCGGCCGCATATGATCGAAGCCCAAAAGATGCAGCACTCCGTGAACGGTAAGGAACATCAATTCGCGCTCCGTCGAATGCCCGAGAGCTGCGCCCTGTTCCGCAGCGCGCGGAACCGAAATCATAATATCGCCCAGGAAATCATCCGGAATGCTGAGTATTTCATCACCTTCATCCGCAGGGAAACTCAAAACATCCGTCGCCCTGTCAACATCGCGATATTCACGGTTGTAAACATGAATCGTTTCATCGTCTGTCAAAACGATCGAAACGCCGCGCCCGGCCGCACCCTCAATCGCAAGAGCGGAAAGCGCGGCCCTCTGCACCGCATCGATTTCCGACTGTGCCGCATCAAAATTCATGGTTTCAATGCTCACCGCAGAGGATTTAACGTTCCGTTCGGTTCGGTCTTCACCGTTCTTTTTTATTGTGTCTTCATACTTGCTGTTCACTTGTTTTTTCCTCTAAAGGCGGATATTCCACCCTTTCATGATACTGAGCCGAAAGAGTTTTTAAGAAACTCTGCTCGATTTTTTTGATATCTTTTGCCGTAAGCGGTGATTCGCTGAGCTGCCCGTCCTCACGCAGCCAAAGGCCGTTTATCACTTCGTGAACTTTATCCGCAATCATCTCATGAGTCGGATTTTTCATCGAGCGCACAGCCGCCTCGCAGCAATCGGCAAGCATTATTATCGCGCTTTCCTTTGTCGAAGGTTTGTTTGCTTTGTAGCGGTAAACAGCGGCATCAACCTCCTCGGGCGAACCCGCATCATTCACTGCCTTGTTATAGAAAAAGCGTACTATTGAATCACCATGATGCTGCGCAACAATTTCAATCACGTCGGACGGGAATTTATGCTTTTTGAGCAAGGTCACTCCGTCACTTTGGTGCGAAATTATCCGGCGTGCACTCTCCTCCGGCGGAAGTTCATCGTGAATGTTATAGTCACGCTGATTTTCTATAAAATGTGCGGGGCTTGTGAGTTTGCCGACATCATGGTAATACGCTGCAACCTTGCATAAAAGTGAGTTCGCATCCACCTCATCCGCCGCCGATTCCGCAAGTGCCGCAACAAGAATGGAATGATGATATGTCCCCGGTGCTTCAAACATCAGCCGCTTTAATAACGGGTTGTTGTTGTTCAAAAGGTCATTGAGTCTCGTTTCGGTTGTTACATCAAAAATGCTTTCGCACACAGGCATCAGCCCGACTGCAAGCACGCCGCACAACGCAGAGCTTGCAAGCAGGCCGCAGGCGTCAAGAAGCACATCGGTAATACGGACACCGAAGAAGGCTTGTACACAGATAAGGATAATACCTGAAACAATCCCGCCGATGACGCCGGAAATAATCGGCGAAGTTCTTCCTTTGTTGATTTTCAGTGCAATCACCGCAGCAAAACCGCCGGCGGAAACAGCAGCAAGCATTGACAACGGCTTATATGCAAGAGCAGCATCGGGCAAACAGGCAAACAGAGCTGCATATACTGCCAGCATGGCTGTGCATGCGTACGCACAATGTCTTCCGACAAGCAATGCGGCAAGAATAATCCCGAGGAATGCCGCTGTAAAAGCATATCCGACGCAGGTCGCAAACGCACTCAGCACAGTTGAAACAAGAAGAAGAATTACTGTTATCAACAGCTGCTTGAGATTTTTCGTTATACGGTTTCTTTCCGCAAACAAAAGCAAGCCGAATCCCGCCGTTGTTGCAAGTGAAGCAACTCCGCAAATCAATGCGCACATCACATACCCGCCGTGGGGAATTCCCGCTTTTGCGCCCGCATCCGCAAGACGCAGATAAAAGGCGAAATACTCTGCAATTGCCGTGCAAGCAAGCACGATAAACGCGCTTCGCGGGGTGACGGCCCTTTTTGTTCCGCCCGCCCCGCCGGCATCTCCGCTGCGTTTTTTGGCTTGTCTCTGCATTTTATCCTCCTGTTGCTTTTATCTGATTATAAAAATCGGAGAAAATCCCGACCGTTCTCTTCCGCCGTGCATTGCCTTGAAGCAAAGTTTTCGCAAAGCTTTTCAGCGTTTTGCCGGTCTGAAACCGTCATCCCGTTCGCTTCGCGAACCGGAGCGGCTGTGCTCTCCGTCGTTGACTTGTTCTCCGTCACGAACGGCAGCAGCGCGCTCCGCCGCACGTTCTGCGGCACGTTCCGCCGCTTTTTCATATGCACGAACAATGCGCTGAACCATTTCATGACGAACAACATCCCGCGCAGTGAGATAAACGATGCTCAAACCTTCAACGTCATTCAAAACGCGAAGCGCATGAATAAGTCCGCTTGTTTTTTCCCTCGGGAGATCTATCTGAGTAATGTCACCCGTCACAACGACACGCGAACCCTCGCCAAAGCGCGTAAGGAACATTTTCATCTGTTCAACGGTGCAGTTCTGTGCTTCATCCAAAATAATATACGCATCATTCAGCGTACGTCCGCGCATGTATGCAAGCGGGGCAACCTCGATCACTCCGCGCTCAGATAAAATGCGGAAGTTTTCCGAACCGAGAAAATCATAAAGCGCATCGTAGAGCGGTCGCAGGTAAGGATCAACTTTGTTTTGCAGATCTCCCGGCAGGAATCCGAGCTTCTCCCCCGCTTCCACCGCAGGCCTTGTGAGGATGATTCGGCTGACTTCCTTGTTTTTGTATGCAAGCACGGCCATTGCAACCGCAAGATATGTTTTGCCCGTGCCCGCAGGACCCACTCCGAAAACGACTGTGTTGTGTTTCAGTGCATTTATGTAACGCTTCTGCCCCAGTGTTTTGCACTTTATCTGCTTGCCCTTGCTTGTGAATGCAATGACATCATCCGCAAGCTCAAGGATCAGCTCCGAATTGCCTTCCCGCGCAAGGTCAATTGCGTATCTTATGCGTCCTCTGTCAATACTCTCGCCGCGTTTAATCAGCGAAAGCAGTTTTTCAACTACATTGCGCGCAATATCCACTGCGCTCTGCTTTCCGCTGATATTGATCTTTTCGGAATCGGCAGCGATGTTCGTGCCGGTTTCGGCTTCGATTATTTTGAGATTTTCGTCAAAGACGCCGAACAGTTTTATTATCTCGTCCATGGACTCAATCTCCGTAAATTCGGTCACGGTCGGTTCATCAACAACTGCCTTGCCGTTGAGCATATTGCCTGCATCGGCAGTGCTTTCCGTATCCGTCGATTCGTTTATTTCGTATCTTTTCTCAGTCGGCATATGTTCTTTTCCCTTATTTTGCATATCCTGTTTTTTATGATTACAACCTCGGTCGGACTTTTTGCTTAAAAGCCGCAGAATAAACACACTTTCGCATCGGTCGTATCGTTTAAAGCAATTTCAAACTTTCCGCTTCGCGCCTTGTTGATTTTCAATCAGTAATACTGAATGTATCCGATGTTTTCAATCGTTTGAACATTCAAAACGGCAATAAGCGTTCCGTCCGCTTGCTGTATGAAATTGGTTGATTTTGCAATTATTCTTGCATCCTTCGGAATCGATGATTTCATTTCGGCGTCAAGCTTCGCGTTCGCTGCTGCTGTCATCTCATCGTATGTAAGATTTTTTTCCGCAACAACAAGCTCATGCGCCCTGCCTTTGTAAACACGGACAGGCAGAAGCCCTGCATCCAATGTTTCGCAGGATTCAAGCGTAATTTCAAATTCATCATAGAGCACGCGGGATTCCCGAGTAATTTTCTTTCCTTTAAATAGGGTCGGAAAACTTATTTGCGTGTATTCGCAGCTGTTCCCGCTTTGGCAAAGTTTGGGAGCTGTTTTTCCGATTTCAACAGAAAACCGATAAGCAACCTGACCCGTTATTGTTCCGCGGGAATGCACAAGTACGCGCTCCGACGAACCTTCCGGGGTTATATCCCCATCAATCAAAAGCTGTCCCCGCCGAACAGCTGCGCCCTTCCTGACGGCAGCATTGCCTTTGTTTGCAACTATGCTGAGGATTACGCAGTCCTTGTCCGCATATATGCCGCAAGGTTCCGTGTTTTCTTCCGTCGAGGCAACGGAATTGTATTCACTGACGTTGATTTTCAGCACAACGCCGCAAATACCCGCATCCGCAAAGCTCAACGTCGGCAGTGCATTCAGAAGCGAATCGGCAACGCGCTCAGCATTCAACTTGGCTGACGGCATTCCTATGCGTACTCCGCAATCCGCAACCACCGAAAGAATTTCGGACGGTTCCAACGCATCACATCCGGAAATATCAATCAGCAGCACTCGGTGCGACAATATGCACATGGCTGCAAAGCCGATAATCAACACTGCAATCAGCATGAAACGCGATTTAAGTGCTCTCAGCAGCACAGGCAGCCCGCGCTGTTCAAGAACGCACGCTTCCCCGCCGTGCAATTCCGTCAACTCAACAAGCGGCATGCAGTTGCCTGTCTCCGTGACGGCTGTTATCGTGCTTTTATTTTCGCGCTCGATATTGTGCAGAGATATGCCCTCCGCCAGCAAAAGATTAACCATTTTTTCCGGGCGCATGCACCTCATCCTTATTTTAACATATCCCCGAGTAAATTTCCACAAAAACATATATCTGTCCGCCGCTCCGATTTCCTTCTATTTTTCTTTGCAGAATGATGTATTCGAATCATTTTCCGTGCCCGCCGACCACGGTCTTCAGCGTGAGCTTTCATATTCGACCGCAGCTATTTCGCCCGTGCATACAACGGTCTGCTTATCCGCGCAGCAGATTCTGAGTTCGGTTCCGGCAATGCTCAGTATTCCGAGTGCGGTATGCAGCCGAACCTTTGAATCCGAAAATTCCAGCACGCCGCGGTGATTCTCTATTTCCGCAGTATTTCTTCCGAATATGCGTATGCACGGCACGTTGTCAAGCGTGCCCTCCGGCAGATCAAGCTTCGTCAGCAAAGCACCCGTTGCCTTGCTCATGCGATATTTTTTGCATTCTGTTTCGTTCCTCATGCAATAATAATATGAGCAGACCCGTGCATTATATGTTGTTCTGCATAATTCGGCTGCGCAAAGTAATCATATATCATGCGTGTGCATAACAATTTGGCTTTGCAAAGGAGCTTTGAATTTATTGTTTCCATGAAAACAGCGCCCCCGAATCGACAGCGGATTCAACGCTGTTTTTTATCGAAACCCGTTGCCCCCAAACGGAAAATGTTGTAAAATAGAGCTGCGGTTAGCCCATGCTTACACATCATGCCTTGCATCGGGCAATCCGCAATTATGCTTACAGGAGGTTTTCTTTCTATGATAAAGGAATATTCAATCAGCGGAATGAGCTGCGCCGCCTGCTCCGCCTCGGTTGAACGCGCCGTTCGCCGTATTTCCGGAGTTGACGCTGCAAGCGTCAATCTTTCAACAGAAAAACTTTTTGTACGAAGTACAAATGACCTTTCAGATGAAATTTTTGCCGCCGTGCAAAAAGTCGGGTTCGGCATTGCTCCGGTCGTTTCGGCGAAGAAGCAATCCGCTATCGATGCCGAGCGGCGTCGGCTTGATATCAAAAAAAGGCGCAGCAACCTTATCCTTGCCGCAGTGTTTGCAATTCCGCTCTTTTATATTTCAATGGGACACATGGTAGGGCTTCCTGTCCCCGCGTTCATCACCGAACCGCGGGCTTTCGCCGTTACGCAGATGATTCTGCTGCTGCCCGTGCTTTTTGCCGGCAGAGCATTCTATGTGCGCGGAATCAAGGCGATATTCGGACTGCACCCGAATATGGATTCGCTTATTGCCGTCGGCACAATTGCATCAATTGCCTATTCCGTTTACTCAACCGTACTGATATTCAAAGGACAGCACCATATGATGCATGAAGGGCTGTATTTCGAATCCGCCGGTGTTATCATCACTCTCGTCATGTTGGGCAAATACCTCGAACAGCGTGCAAAATCCCGCACGGGCGATGCCATTGCAAAGCTCATCGGGCTTGCACCGGACACCGCATGTGTTGTTGCAAAAGACGGAAGCGAAAAGCAGGTTGACGTTGATGAGCTTGTTGTGGGTGAGATCATCCGCGTTCGCCCCGGTGAGCGCATCCCCGTTGACGGCGAAATAATCGACGGCACAACAAGTGTTGATGAATCCATGCTCAGCGGCGAAAGCATTCCCGTCGATAAACAGCCCGGGGACGAGGTCATCGGCGGCAGCGTCAATCTCAGCGGCAGTTTCACATACAAAACGCGCCGCGTCGGCGATGATACCGTTCTTTCCGGCATGGTGCGCATGGTTGAGCAGGCGCAGGGCAGTAAAGCTCCCATTGCCGGGCTTGCAGACAAAATCAGCGGCATATTTGTGCCCGCTGTCGGCGCAATTGCACTCGTAAGCGCAGTCATTTGGCTGCTTGCAGGGCAAAGTTTCGGCATTGCGCTTAAGATTTTCGTTTCGGTACTTGTTATCGCCTGCCCCTGCGCACTCGGGCTTGCAACTCCGACGGCTATCATGGTCGGCATGGGGCGCGGCGCATCACTCGGCATTTTTATCAAAAACGGTGAAGCTCTTGAACATGCCTGCAAAATTGACACGATTATTCTTGATAAAACAGGCACAATCACAGAGGGGCGCCCGGTTGTTGAAAAAGTTATTCCGCACGGCATTGACGAAAAAGAGTTTCTGCACCTTTTTGCATGCGGTGAGGCCTCCAGCGAACACCCGCTTGCGCGGGCAGTCACGGACTATGCTTCTGAAAAAAGCATTCCGTTCTCCGCACCGAAGGAATTCGAAGCCCTTGCGGGACGCGGTGGGAAAGCGATCGTCGACGGCAAAAGCATTCTTATCGGGAACGAACGACTTTTTTCCGAAACGGAAATCGAATACGATAAAGCCGCACTCGACGAGCTTACTTTGTCCGGCTGCACACCGCTGATGCTCGCCGTTGACGGCATGTACCGCGGAATAATCGGCGTTGCGGATGCAATAAAGCCTTCCTCCGCAAAAGCGGTCCGGACACTTAAAGCACACGGCATCGATGTTTGGCTCGTCACCGGAGACAATGCGCACACGGCCGAAAGCGTTGCAAAGCAAGTCGGCATAGAGCACGTGAAGAGCGGCTGTCTCCCCTCCGACAAAAACGATTGCATTGCAGAACTTCAAAAACAAGGGCATCTTGTTGCAATGGTCGGAGACGGCATAAATGACGCTGCCGCGCTCGCACTCTCCAACGTCGGCATTGCAATCGGCACCGGCACGGACGTTGCTGCCGCAAGTGCGGATATTGTGCTTGCAAAAGGTGAACTCACCGGAATCAGCGATGCACTTCTGCTCTCCCGTACAACGCTTAGAATCATTAAGGAAAACCTTTTCTGGGCATTCGCTTACAATTGTCTCGGCATTCCCGTTGCGGCGGGTTTGCTGTATGCATTCGGCGGACCGCTGCTTAACCCCATGCTTGCTGCACTTGCAATGAGCCTCAGCTCCGTTACGGTGCTTACAAATGCATTGCGGCTGAAACGGGCGAAACTGAAGTAGTTTTTTCTCCGTTTTCGCCGAATGCGCAGGCAACACAATAATATTGTGTTTTCGGTATAAAATTGGTATAATATGCTTGGAACAAAATCATGGAGGTTACAGCTTGATAAACAAGAGCATTTCAGAGGCCGTTCTTGAGGCTGCACTCAGGACGGGCGGGGATTTTTCTGAACTTTACATGCAGGACACCGAATTCAACACGGTGAAAATGGTTGACGGAGCAGTTGACAATGCAAGCTATGAGCGCAAAGCCGGCGCAGGCGTGCGTGTCCTCAAAGGCACGCGCAGCGCATATGCATACACTGCGAACACAAGCGAAAGCGCTTTAATTGCAGCTGCAAAGGCGGCGGCATCCGCACTTAACGAAGCAAAGGAATTCGAAGCTAAATCCGTCTGCGTTGAACGCATCGGCGGATACGAGCAAAAAATACCTTTTTCAACCATAAAAAATGCAGATAGAATCGCGCTTTTGCGCAGCGGCACAGCAGCAGCAAAGGCCCATTCAAACGAAGTCACTCAGGTTGTTGCGGCGTATATGGATTGCGACCATCGCATTGCTGTTTGCAACAGTGAGGGCGTTTATGCCGAGGATCGTCGACCGCGAACAAGGCTGATGATTCAATCGGTTGCAATGGCAAACGGCGAAGCGCAAACAGGTTATGAAGGCCCCGGGCTTGGAAAAGGATTCGAAGCTTATCAGCAAATCGACCCGGAAACCGTCGGCAAAGAAGCTTCACGTATTGCGGTAACAATGCTTCACGCACCCGAATGCCCGGCAGGAATGGTTCCCGTTGTTATCGACGGGGGCTTTGGCGGTGTTATTCTGCATGAAGCTTGCGTGCATGGGCTTGAAGCCACCAGCGTCGGCCGCGGGAATTCTGTTTTCTGCAACAAACTCGGTCAAAAAATCGCAAGCGATATCGTGACGGCGGTTGACGACGGGACGATGCCCGGCGAATGGGGCAGCATGTGCTTTGACGATGAGGGACATCCCGCTCAACGCAACGTTCTTATTGAAAACGGAGTCCTCAAGAGCTACCTTGTTGACATACTCGGTTCACGCCTTATGAACCACCCTGTCACCGGCAGCGGCAGGCGACAGGATTATACATATGCACCCACTTCCCGCATGACCAACACTTTCTTTGCTGAAGGCACTGACGATGAAGAGGCCATGCTTGCAACCATGGGCGACGGTTTGTTCGCCGCAAAGATGGGCGGCGGCTCCGTGAACCCGCTCACCGGTGAATTCAATTTCGCCGTTCTTGAAGGTTACTGGGTTAAAAACGGCAAGATTCTTTGCCCTGTCCGCGGTGCAACGCTCATCGGCAAGGGCGCGGACGTTCTTATGAAAATCGACCGCATCGGCAGAAGGATGTGGATGGGTCAGGGCATGTGCGGCTCATCATCCGGCAGCATTCCGACAAATGTCGGCCAGCCGCGCATTCGCGTAAGTGAAATCACTGTCGGCGGCAAAGGAGGCGCGCTGTAATGACTTTTGAATCCTTTAAAGAAGCCTGCTTTAAGGCGGCACTTGAAAAAGGCTGTGAAGCCGCTGAAGTTTTCTTCCGTGAAGATGAGTCCTTTTCGGTTAATGTGCTGAATTCCGAAATCAGCAAATACACCTCCGCACACGCTTGCGGACTCAATCTGCGTGTCGTTTTCGGCGGCAAAACGGGTTATGCCTACACCGAAGTTTTCGACAACGCCGATGCTCTTGTTGAAAGTGCAATCGACAATGCCCGTGTTATTGAAAACAATGACGAAAACCCCATGCAGAGCAAATGCGAGTATCCGACAATAAATCAAAAGCAGAACCCTGTTGCGGACATGAGCGAAAGCAAAAAAATCGAGCTTGCATTGAGACTTGAACGCGATACTCTCGATTTTGACGACCGAGTAAACCGTGTTGCTTACTGTGCGGTTGAAACGGGTGTTGAGACCACGCGCATCCATAACACGTACGGACTTTGTGCCGATAAGGAAAACAGATACTCCGTTGCTGTCATTGAACCGATTTTGCGCATCGGTGAAGACGAGCGCGAAAGTTTTGCTTTCAAATTCGGCTCAGGCATGTTGGATTGCGGGGACATTATCAAAGAGAGTGTCGACAATGCACTGATGCAGTTCCATGCTTCTGCCGTTGATTCCGGTGAATATCGTGTCCTTCTGCGCAGCGATGCAGCAACGGATCTGCTTTCCGCTTTTTCGAGCATGTTCTCCGCAGACAGCGTTCAAAAGGGACTTTCCCTGTTGAAAGACAAACTCGGCGAGCGCATCGCAAATCCCTGCATTTCAATCATTGACGATCCGTTCGAGGAGGATAATCCCCGCGCATTCGATGCCGAAGGAACACCTTCCGTAAAAACTGTTGTTGTTGAAGACGGCATACTTAAGAGCTTTCTTCACAATCTTAAAACCGCACGAAAGGCGGGTGTTGCCTCCACCTCCAACGCCGGACGCGCCGGTGTCGCCTCTCCGGTCGGAGTTTCTCCCAGCAACTTTTTCATTGCAAAAGGCGAAAAGAGCTATGATACGCTTGTTTCCGAACTTGACAGTGGAATTGTCGTTACCGAACTCGGCGGCCTTCACAGCGGACTCGATCCCGTCAGCGGCGATTTTTCGTTGATTGCAAAAGGACTGCTTGTTGAACAGGGCAGCGTCATCCGTTCCGTTGACCAGATTACCTGTGCCGGCAATTTTCTTTCGCTTATGAATTCCGTTATCGCCGCAGGCAGCGACCTGCGTTTCGGCTTTCCCGGCGGCGGCAGAGTCGGCTCTCCGAGTCTCCTTGTTGAAAAGCTTATGATTTCAGGTAAATAATCGACTCTTCGTTTGATTGTATTTAAATGCCCCGAACCCGTATAAATGCGGGAACGGGGCTGTTTAAATTGGCGCTATACCAAATATGGGGATCAAGAGTTGAGGCAAAACTCCCCGAATTGATGAAGAATACGGCGTAGAAAAACCAAACTCATCAAAGAGGATCGTTATACCTCAACAAGATTATACCGCAAGACTGCCTGGCATGTAAGTCGTGAACGTGCCCGCCACCGTTTTCCGGCAATGGCTGCATCCCACTCGTTTCTGATGATGCTTTTCGGAGCAGAGTTTTCGGAAACCGCTTCTATCTGCATTCGAAGCGGATCACCTGCATTGAAACCATATGCACGATTGTTTTGCCGGTCAGCTCGTTTGAAAAAACAATGAAAATATGGTTAATCGGTCTACCATTCTATTTATGAATATGTTATAATAACAATATCGAACAAAGACAGTTTCTGCCGAAAAAGAGCACAAAATGTTTTGCGATCGCTAAGAAGCATTCTTTATGCGGCAAATCAATTGATGCGGTTGATTCGGCCGTGAACGCGAGCCTGCGGACTGAAAAGTTTTTAAATCTCATGCTATGAGGTTTCGACAGGGTGATTTTGTGCCGAATATCGGAAACAAGGAAGTATTGCATCGGTGTATTGCATCGGTGTGAATGCAGTTCCTGCTCAGCTTAATGTTTCTGCTGTTCGATGTGCCGTGAAACTCGTAACGTGAATCAAAACACCGAGAATATGTACCGATGTGAAATATTTGATGTGGATTTCGCGTTTTTAATGCATTATCTGCGAGGAGGAAGAATTAATGGTGAAGATAAAGATTAAGAGCAACCCGTATCATAAAAAGACGGAATTCAAGACATGGGATGATGCTTTGGATGAGTGGATAAGTATTGATGTTACTACATGTCCCAACAGCCCTCTGCTAAAAAATGACTTTGCGGTTGGTTTCTTCCCGTTTAAGGTCAAACAAATTGTTGATGCAATTATCGGCGCATATTATGCAGGTTCTGAAAAGGTTGAGATTGTGTTCGAGGGGACCGACGACGAATATCATGAGCTTGAATCTGTTTGCAGCGACAATGAATACTCGGACAGAGCGAAACTGAGCAGATCTCCGATATGTCTTGAAAATGCCCGCGATATCCTCCATGATGTTATTGATGTTTTCAAAGAACTCGCTCCCCTTGTTTCCGAAAGCGTTTCAGACAAAAGCAAAATTCAGAGAGAACTGGATAAATTCTCCGATGCATCCAATGACGTTATACCGATTTGCGTAATAGGCAATTACAGCTCCGGAAAGTCCACTTTTATTAACGCATTGGTAGGATATGAACTGCTGCCGAGCAGCGATGAACCAACCACGGCTAAGATTTATAAAATTGCGCAATCGGATCAGAGTGACAGAGCAGTGGTAAAATTCGAATTTGACGGCAGGAGTGTTCGAATCCGATTCTCTGCAGAGAGCTATAAATTCCTTACTGACAGTCACGACAATCCGCTGGCAGAACATTTGAACAGCGTTTTGAATGAAATTGAGCGTGAGAGCATTCCGTTAAAGCTGCATCGCGTTCTCAGTGTTATAAATGCATATGCCAACCGGACAGTAGGAGAAGAAATTTCCGATTTGATCGAAATTGATGCTCCGTTTGATGATGACGGAAATTGGGACATTAAGAAGAGGTTTGTGATTTTCGACACTCCCGGATCGAACTCCGCATCAAACCTGAATCATTACCATGTGTTAAAAAAAGCGATGGAGGATTTGTCGAACGGCTTGCCGATTTTTGTTTCGGAATTTAATACTCTGGACAGCACCGATAACGATAAACTGTATCAGGCAATTAACAATATGAAGGAGCTTGATAATCGCTTTACCATGATTGTTGTAAACAAGGCTGATGCTGCATCGCTCAAAAAGGACGGTTTTAACGAAGATGATCAGGATCGTATTCTGAGTCTTGCAATACCGAGACAAATGTATGCAGGCGGTTTGTATTTTGTGTCATCCATCATGGGTTTGGGAGCAAAGAACGACCAGAGATTTATTGATGATCACAATGCAGAGATTTTTGAGGATCAGTACAACAAATACTCCAATCCGTCATCTCGCTTCTATAAACAGTTGTATCGTTACAACATTATGCCTGAGCAAATCAAACGCCGCTATAACGAACGCTGCGCCGAAAATAAAAACCTGGTGTATGCAAACAGTGGGTTGTACAGTGTTGAGCAGGCTGTCAGTTCATTTGCAGACGTTTTCTCGCCTTACAATAAGTGCCAGCAATCCCGGCTGTTTTTAGACCGTGTTATTCGAATCACATCGGAAGAAATTGCCGCTGCAACCAGAAAGCGTGAAGAATACCGCGCGCGCGTTCATGTAAATCTTGAAAAAGAAAAACAAGCTTTAATCGCTGAAATTCAACAGCAAAGTCAGGAAATGAAAGCAGAGTTTTTGCAAAACTATGCGGGGCACATGGCTCAGTATGTTGATGAAGTCAATGTTGCGGTTGATGCGGCGACACTAAAGGAGAAGGAAGAAGAATTTCTTCGCATAAATGCAGATTCAAAAGATGTGGAGGAACGCAAAAACAAGTTGCGTGACTCCAGGAGATCCCTTGGGGCCAACTTCCTTAAATATTTTTCAAACATGCCTAAGGAAGGAGTCTTTCCGTCCATTAAAAAAGCCGGAAAGCGCGTTTTCGAGGATGCGAAAGCTATTCGTGACAATGAAGCAGAATTGCGTGAAACCCGTAAAGAAGTTGACCGCATTTCCTCCGATGAACTTATGAATGCCGTGAAGGATTTATTTACAGCCTATGTCACACAAGCGCAAACGCTTCTTGAGGAGCAGTCCAGAGCATATTGGGAAAACAGAACATCCTGCTTCAAAGATGCAATGGCAAAAATCGTGACGCAATCCTCAGCACTGAACGAGAAAGAGCGCAGTGAGCTTGCAGGCATTATCATTCAGTATCAGGCATTGGCTTTCGAGAATCATGCGGAATCGATTTTCGAGAAAGCGGCGTTCGTTTACAAATTTTTCGGCGACACAAACCGCATTAATATCGACAAGCTGACCAAACGTTTCAACAGCGAGCTGCGGTTGATGGTTCAGCAAATCTATAACTCATTTGAAAGCAGCCATGCAAACAGCTTTGACGAATGGATGAACAATTTGCTCGATACTGTAATCGAGAATATTGTCGAATTCAGTCCGCAGCTTTATAACCAAGCCGAAATAATAAGAGAAGAAACGGAACGAATTGCGGAACTTGAATCAAGAAAGCTGAAACTTCGGGAGTACTCGGAGCAAATTCGAAGGATGATGGACTGGAAAGAGTGTTGATTCGTTCAAAGTTAACTAAGACTATTTTCACAGAAAGCGAGATTGAATAATGAGTGCGAAAGGTTTCTTTTCCAAAGCCGGCGGCAAAGTGGCCGACGGTATTTCAAAGCTGTCTTCATTGAGCCCGGAACAGCTGCAAAAGGTTCAACAGCAAAGAGATGCGTATCTCTCTCAAATGCCGGACCCGACGGACAGCAGCGCAGAGAAGTTAACAGAACGGCTTCTTGCGGCAAACAGCATTGAAATTTATAAATCGTATCTTACTCAGCTCAAGGAATTGTATGTTCCGATCGAGAGGGAGCTTGAATACGGTACAAGTTTTGATACGGCGCGGAACATTCGTTTTTTTAATATAACCAAGTGGGTAACCGACAAAAACGAAAACAGCATCGAGAAACTTATAAATGTTTACCAAGTTTTATCCAACGATGACTGTAATATTTCTTTGGTCTTTCACCGAACATACGAATCAACTCATGTGTATTTGGCTGTTACCAACACGCAGAATGCAGATAACAACATTGACTCCGAAAACTACAAGGCTCGTTTGGCAGATGCGATCCGCGGCAACTTTCCGGGTTCAGAATGGTCAGATAAGGTTGGCATCGGAGTTTTGCCCTGCCTTCGGAATGATATTCCGTATTCCGTTGCAATTGCTTCCAACGTGCCTGCGGAAAAGTCAGAAAAGTTTATCAGTCAAACAATAGAAAAATTGCTTGACGGCATCGTTCCGGACAAGCGTGCCAAAGAATACATCATTATCTTGCTTGCAACACCTGTTCACGATGTTGACAACAGAAAGCTCAAACTTTCCGAAATGTATTCGGGGCTTGCTCCCTACGCATCGTGGACAACGAATTTTACATACACCGAACAGAATTCCGCCGGTTCTTCCGCTACGGTAGGCATAAATATCGGTGCAAGCGCAGGCATTCAGAACGGACAGAATCAAGCAACCACCAATACAAACGGTGTCACGGACTCAACCGGCGGGACGGAAACCGATTCCACAAACGACGGTGTCACAGATACGACCGGGCAAACAGTTACGGACTCAACCGGAGAATCCGTGACAGATTCAACGGGAAGTTCCGTTACGGACACAACCGGCACCGCCGAAACAAGCAGCAGCACCCACACTCAGGGAACAAATTCCTCGCAAACGGATACAGTCGGAGACTCCGAAACACTCGGAGGTTCAGCCAGCGTTGGGTTGGAAGTATTCGGCGTAGAGGCGAACTGCAGCAAGGCATTGCAAAGCAGCACGGCAAGCCAAATCGGAACGAGTGCATCGGATGCGGTGACGCAGGGAATATCGGACTCCGTATCAAAGAGCATATCGGAATCCGCAGGTAAGGCAATTGCAAAATCCGCAGGCACGGCAATTTCCGCCCTGACCAACCAAGCAGTGAACTCGTCCGTCGGCCATGCTGTTGCAAAAACGCTCGGACGGGCCATCAGCAACTCGTTGTCAAGAACCGCAGGTGCGTTCCGAAGTGTCAATTTCGGTGCTAATTTCGGTGCCAATTTTGCTCGCAGCTCAACAGTTACCGCAACGATAGGCAAGAGTGAAGGCATCACTCAGAGCTTTATGAATTACAATATTAAACATGCGCTTGAGCTCCTTGAGTCTCAAATGAAGAGATTGGAACTCAGCACTGCTTTGGGTATGTGGGACTTTGCGGCTTATGTTCTCAGTGAAGATGAAAATACGGCAAACAATGTTGCACATTCTTATATTGCGCTGACACAAGGTGAAGAATCCTATATGTCGCAGTCCGCAATTAACCTATGGCGCGGCGATATGGGTGAAACCAGTGATGACGCCCGGGAGATTTGCAATTACCTTCGTGAACTGCGACACCCTTTGTTTGGGTTAAGTCCCAACATTGTGCAGAAGGACCCGACTTTCAATGTATATCCGCCAATTGTAACCGCAACAACTGGTCTTTCGGGCAAAGAATTGGCATACTCCCTTAACTTCCCCCGAAAGTCCGTTGCCGGGCTTCCGGTTATTGAGTGCGCCGAATTCGGCAGAAACATCGTTTCTTACGACTCGGCACCAACCGTAAAAACCGAGCTTGACATCGGTAAAATTTTTCATATGAATCATATTGAAAAAACCGATGTTCGACTGGCGAAGAGCTCTCTTGCATCGCATACTTTTATTACCGGCAGTACCGGTTCCGGCAAGAGCAACACTGTTTATCAGCTTCTTAACGAAGCTTTGAATCAGAATGTCAAGTTCATGGTTGTTGAACCTGCAAAAGGCGAGTATAAGCATGTTTTCGGAACGCAGGATGATGTGTATGTGTACGGAACCAATCCGGCAGTCAGTCCGCTGCTGAGAATCAATCCGTTCAGTTTCCCTCAGGGCATACATATTTTGGAACATCTGGACAGATTGGTTGAGATTTTTAATGTTTGCTGGCCGATGTATGCAGCCATGCCCGCCGTATTGAAAAGCGCCGTTGAGAAGTCGTATGCGGACTGCGGTTGGAATCTTACCCTTTCCCAAAATCGATACAAAGAAATGCTGTATCCGTCTTTTGCGGATGTTGCAAGAAATATCAGAGAGATTATTGATTCAAGCGAGTATGACACAGAGAACAAAGGTGCTTATAAGGGTTCACTGCTGACAAGATTACAATCACTTACAAACGGCATTAACGGCATGATTTTTACCTGTGATGATATTTCAGACAGGGATCTGTTTGACAGAAATGTGATCATTGATTTGAGCAGGGTTGGTTCGTCCGAAACAAAGTCGCTTATTATGGGAATGCTTGTATTAAAGCTTCAGGAATATCGCATGGCAGGCGCAGTGGGGATGAATTCGGAATTGAATCATATAACGGTTCTTGAAGAAGCCCATAACCTGCTGAAACGTACGTCAACCGAGATTTCTTCCGAAAGTGCCAATCTGATGGGTAAGAGCGTTGAAATGCTTGCCAACGCCATAGCTGAAATGCGTACTTACGGAGAGGGTTTCATCATTGCGGATCAAGCTCCGGGGTTGCTTGACCTTTCCGTAATTCGAAATACGAATACCAAGATTATAATGCGTCTTCCGGATCGCAGCGATCGTGAGCTTGTGGGCGGAGCAGCAAACTTGAACGATGATCAAATTGTTGAGTTGGCAAAACTGCCGTGCGGTGTTGCGGCAATTTGTCAGAATGAGTGGATACAGCCCGTTCTGTGCAAAGTAAACAAATTCGAAATGCCGCAGGAAATGTATTCTTATTCGCCCGATAATGAAGGGCCGCAGGCGGATTACGATGGTAGTATGGCTGCAGAGTCGCTGCTCGACTGCATTATGAACAGGGAGATCTTTCAACAAAAAAATCGTAAAGATCTTATAAAGTTGAAATTCATGATTATTAAGTCAAAACTGGATATAAACGTGAAGCGAGACTTCATCGAATATATATCTTCTTCTGACGAGAATGCGATCGGATCACTGAGACATCTGGTCTATGATTTTTTCGCCGCCGGAGAAGCTATCAAAGCTTCCGAGCATTGCTCCGAAATAATGGACTGGGTTCATTCCGTGGTGTCCGGTTTGAAACCGCTAATCACGAATTATTCGAGTGAGCAAATTGATTTGGTATTATCAATGATTCTCTACGAGCAATCGTTGCGGGATTCAGCGTATCAGAACATTTTTTGCCGTTTCACAGAGATTTACAGCAAAGAAGGGAGAGTGTTTTAATGCTTGAGATTAATAGATCCTCCGAATTGACAGAAATGAAGAAACCAACTGCGGACGGTTTTAAATGCATTGAGCCTCAAAGCAAAATGACACCACACGAGGCGCAAAAATATTGGGACAGCAAGTTCGATAAAGAAAACAACCCAGTCAAGTATGGCGGCGGAAGCTATGAAGACGTAAAAAATTACTCTCAGGAAAACAAACATGAGAATGTGGAAGCGCACCATATGCCGGCCGATGCAAGTTCTACTTTGGATCGCACGGAAGGACCTTGCATCGAAATGAAAAAAGAGGACCATCGCAAGACAGCCAGTTGCGGAAACTCCGTAGAGGCACGAGAGTATAGAGCGAAACAAAAGGAGCTGATAGATAAAGGTGATTTCAGAGGAGCAATTCAAATGGATATCGATGATATCAGAGGGAAATTCGGCGATAAATACGATGCACAAATTAAGGAAATGCTTGAATACGTAGACAAGTTGGAACAAGGAGGCAAAATTTAATGAAAAAACTCGAAATACAATTAACCGAATCCGTTAACGGAGTTGCGTTTGGAACAGATCGCACTGTTGTAAGACATGCGTTCGGTAATGATTATGCCGAATTTAAAAAAAGCAGCTCCAGCAAGAATACAACTGATGACTACGGCTGTTTTCAATTGTTTTACTCTGCTGAAAATGCCTTAGAGGCAATTGAAATCTGTTCAGATACGCTTGTAATTGTAAACGGAAAAGAACTCACGCTGAAGTGTCCGGAGATAATCGAATGGATTCAATCGGTAGATCCGACTGCGGAAAAAGAAAGCGATGGAATTATATCAAAAAAAATGAGTATCGGCTTATATGCTCCTTGCAACGAGTTTGAAACGCTCCTGTTTGGCAAAAAAGACTATTATTGTTAAAAACGTAACGGTCAACATCGAGCCGCTGATGCGCATGCGCAAGGCGGTGTTCAAGAACGGCCACGCGAAGATTGTCTACGTGATGAACGGGTGGAACCGCTTCAAGGCGTCCCGCGACTTCATGGAGTGGTTCGAGGGTCTGGCTGGCGACCAGACGGTGGCCACGCTGCCCCAGTCCGAGGCGTTCGTTCAGGCGGGAGCCGCCGGCAAGTCCGTGGTCGAGTTCGACCGACGCGGCAAGGCTGCGAAGGCGACTCTTGCTCTGGTGGGCACGGTGCGCGAGGCTGCGGGGTTCCCGAAGGAATAACCGCAGGTCAGAGGCGTGTTGCGTATGGACAAATGCGTCTCTATGATGTATAATTGTGCAAATGTGTAAATGATTAAAGGAGGTCGAGCCATGGCGAACATGTTCGAGAAGTACGCTGCCGACCGCGAGGTCGAGCAGAAGAAGATAGAGAAGGCCGTCGTCGCCGACACGACGGCGGACGAGAAGCGTACGACGCTCTCGCTGTCGCTCACCGTGAGCGATAAGAAAGCGCTCAAGATGATGGCTGCGGAGCGCGAGACGACGATTGCCGCAATCATCCACGAGTGGATTCAGGAGTATCTTGAGGAGGTGGAGAAGTAAATGGCAAAGAAAGAGGTCAAGACTGATTTATGGGTTGCCGCGCAGCTTGATGAGTGCAAGATTCATTTTGATGCGCAGGGCAGCAACGTAAAGGAAGTCAACGAAGCGCTGAAAACCGCCTCGAAACGTGGAACCGGCAACGCAGGGTATCCCGAGTACACGGCAGTTATCGGCGATTTTGTTCTCGTCATCGAGGATAAAGCCGATATGGATAAGCAAGTTAAATTGACCGATTCAGGCATTATCGACACGAGCGTAAAGGCTGTGACCGATTATGCCGTGAACGGTGCGTATTTCTATGCAAAGCATATTGCGCAAAATACGACGTTTAAGAAGGTTTTTGCCGTTGGCGTTTCTGGCGATGCAAAGCATCACATCATCACGCCCCTTTGGGTAGATGACCGCGAGGGCTATAAGCAGTTGCCTGATATTGAATCGTTCGTTTCGTTCTCCGAGCAAAACATCAACGAGTATTACACCCGCTATGTGTTGGAAGAGGCAACCGACATCGAGAAGACCACGGAGCAAATACTGAAGGATGCGGCGGAACTGCACGAGTATCTGCGCACGTATGGAACGCTGAAGGACCAAGACAAGCCACTGGTTGTTGCCGGCATTCTGCTTGCGTTGGATGAGATTGAGTTTGGCGGCTTTTCGATTAATTCGCTGACTGGCGACCAAACGCCGGGAATGCGTGACGGCGACAAGCTGATGAACGCCGTGAAAGGACGCCTGACACGCTCCAATGTTGGCCCGGACGCGAAGAAGGATAAACTTCTGGCGGAGTTCGCCATCCTGCAGACCAGCTTCCGCCTGAACGAGGTGAACGAGACGCTCAAAAAGACTCCGTTGAAGTTTTACACGGAGTTCCTGTATGAGCATGTATTTCGCAACATCAAGTATCAGAAGACCAGCGAGGATTTCATCGGTCGCTTCTACGGCGAGTTCATGAGCTATTCAGGCGGCGACGGGCAGACGCTTGGCATCATTCTGACGCCTCGTCACATCTGCGACCTGATGTGCGAGCTGATGGATGTTCAACCGGACGATGTTGTGCTCGACCCGACGTGCGGAACGGCAGGATTTCTGATTTCCGCCATGCACCGCATGTTGATGATGGCTGATACGGATGCGCAGAGGAAGAACATCAAGAAGAAGCAGCTTCACGGCTTCGAGCTTCAGAGCAACATGTTTGCCGTAGCCGCTGCGAACATGATTTTACGTAAGGATGGCAACAGTAATCTCGAATGTTGCGATTTTCTGCGCAAGAAACCCGCTCAGGTGCAGATGAAGGGTGCAACGGTCGGTCTGATGAATCCGCCCTACTCGCAGGGCACGAAAGCAGACCCCGAGCAGTACGAGCTGTCCTTCATCGAGCACCTGCTGGATTCTCTGACGGTTGGCGCACGTGCGGCGGTCATCGTGCCGCAGTCCTCCATGACGGGCAAGTCGAAGGCCGAGCAGGCGTTCAAGGCGAGCATCATGAAGGAGCACACACTGGAGGGCGTCATCACCTGCAACACGGATACGTTCTACGGCGTGGGGACGAACCCGGTTATTGCCGTGTTTACGGCTCATGAGCCGCACGATGCCGACAAGGTGTGCAAATTCATCAACTTTCGTGATGATGGGTACGAGGTGCGCGCACATGTTGGTCTTGTCGAGGGTGATTCCGCAAAGGATAAGAAGCAGCACCTGTTGGACGTCTGGAATGGACGCGCCGAGGCACCGTCGAAATTCTGCGTTGAATCTACGGTGAAACCTGAGGATGAGTGGCTGCACTCGTTCTACTACTTCAACGACGAGATTCCCACGGATGCTGATTTCGAGAAGGCTATCGGCGATTATCTGACGTTCGAGTTCTCGATGGTCATGCAGAATCGTGAGTACCTGTTCGAAGGGGGCGACGACATCGCAGAACTGGGTGAAGTTGCTGAGATTCCTGCTCTCGATGAGAAGGAGTGGCACGAATTTCGTATAGGTGATTTGTTTGGAATCAGTCGTCCAGTTGCGAGAAATAAGGACAACTATCTACCGGGTGATGTTCCGTTTGTTGCTTCGGGAAGCATCAATAATGGTGTAATGAAGCTTTGCAAGCCGCTTGAAGATGAACAGATAGATGATGGTTGTTGCATTACTGTTAGTCCAGTTGATGGCAGTACATTTTTTCAACCCATGAATTTTCTTGGTCGTGGCGGCGCTGGTTCGTCAATTTTGATGCTTCGTTGCGAGGGTCTAAATTTGTATCGAGGACAGTTTATGGCTCGTGCCATTCAGCAAACGTGTTCAAAGTATACCTATGGACACATGGGTAACAAAGACAGCATCAAACGTGAGCGAATAATGCTCCCCGTCACTGATTCGGGCGAGCCTGATTACGAATACATGGAGCAATACTCCAAGAACATGATGCTTCGCAAGTATCAGCAGTATCTGACGTTTTTGCAACAACGTAGCGGTGCCCGATAAGTAAACCAGCCCATCGCTCTTTTGGGCGGCGGGCTTTATAATTAAATGCGTATTTACGCAATTCATCATATAGGAGGAACTAACGTGAAAACAATAGGCAGAAATTACGGGAGGGGGTGAACCTATGGCACGTAAGAAGAGATTCGCGCCGAACGATAACAACCTTGCGATAGCGTACTATCGCTTCTCGTCCCACTCGCAAAACGACGCAAGCATCGACCAGCAACGCGAGCTTGCCCACGAATGGGCGGATGCGCACGGCTTCAAAATCGTGCAGGAGTATGAGGACGCGGCAATATCCGGCACCACGGACGCACGACCGGGGTTCCAGCAGATGCTGTCGGAAGTCGCAAAAATCCGTCCTCATACCCGTATCATGTGGAAGACCGACCGTCTGGGACGCGACAAATACGTTCTGGCGATGGCGAAGAAGAAAATCCGCGACGCGGGATGCGAGATTCACCTGCTTGCCGAGAATATCCCGACGGAGGGACCCGAAGGCGTCCTCATCGAGGGATTGATGGAGGCCATGGCGGAGTATTACAGCCGCCAGCTGTCGCAGAACATCCAGCGCGGCATGGACTACAACGCGCAGCACGCCCTGTACAACGGTCACAAGCTGTTCGGCTATGACGTGGACAGGTCCACGAAGAAGTACATCCCAGACCCGAACACAGCGCCGTTCGTGCAGTGGGCGTTCAGGGAATACGCATCGGGCAAGCCGCTGAAGACCATTGCCGAGGAGATGAACGCGCAGGGCCTGCGCACGCCGAGGAACGCGGAGTTCAGCGTGAACATGCTGAACAAGATGCTCCAGAACCGCGCCTACATCGGCGAGTATCACCACGGCGACATCGTGGTCGAGGACGGAATGCCCGTCCTTGTCGACAAGGCGACTTTCGACAGGGCGCAAAGGCGGTTCACCGAGAACAAGCGCAAGGGTTCCCAGCGGGCGCACGGCATGGACGAGAACGAGGCTCCGCGCTATTGGCTTACGGGCAAGCTCTATTGCGGTGAGTGCGGGAGCACCATGCAGGGCGTGTCAGGTACGAGCAAGACCGGGCGGACGTATTACTACTACTATTGCTCCGCCCAGCGCAGGAAAGAGTGCCACCTGCACAAGGCCCGCAAGCAGGACTTAGAGGACATGGTGCTGTTCGCCCTGCACAACATCGTTGACGACGAGGAGAACGTGACGGCGCTCGCTCTGGATGCGGCGGAGTATTACGAGAAGAACCACAACGACACCGCGTATCTCGAAGCGCTGGAAGCGAAGCGCAAGGAAGTGGAGAAAAGCCTTGCGAACCTCGTGAAGGTCATCGAGAAGGGCGTGGTCAGCGATACGGTTATGCTGCGCCCATGCTCCTGCGAAGCACAAGAAGCGCATCAAGTGAGTCAACGCATCCGTCTCCGTTAAAGTCCATAATGAGTTCGTTGCCCTCGGTTTCCACACCGAGTGCGTATCTCATAATCAGCAAAGCATCATATGTTGTGATTTCACCGTCATGGTTCACATCGCCGATCATCCAATAGCACGCCGTAATGGTTCGGTCTTCCGTAACATTGGTGGGATCGCCGTCCCAGCGGTCAAAGATATAGCCGGCGTGTTCGGGCGCATCGGGAAGTGTCGCATCCTGTCCATGCGCGACATAAAGAACAGCAATGGGGTCTCCGTTCAAGCCGTCAACCATGGTAACTTCATACACGTTGATCGTGCATGCTGCGTCAACAACCAGATCTTCGGCAGGCATTGTTTCGGGAACACTCCATCCCGAGAATGTGTATCCTTCGGGTACATCATACGCGGGAGTTATAATCGCCGCACCGTATTCATATGTTTGGACGCTGTACCCCTCGCCGTTGACCGTATAGGTTATCGTGTAGGTATTAACGCTCCAAACAGCAGTGACGGTTATATTTGCAGCAGGAAGAACACCGTCTTCGGGCATTCCGTCCCAAGCGTCAAAGGTATACCCGAGCTTTTCCGGATTTTCAGGAACAGTGATAGCATCACCTTCATATCCCGTAAACGTGAAATACGTCTCACCATCGACCATGAAGGATACCGTATACTTTCCATCTTCAACGAGTGTCGCATCAAGCACGATGTTCTCCGCCGGCATGGTGGCGGGAGTATCCCAGCCCGAGAAAGTGAAATGGTCAGGAACGTCATATGCGGGGGCAAAGACTTCTTCACCGTAAGCATAAACCTGTATTGCGTAAATCTCACCATTGATATTGTAAGTAACGGTGTATTCGTTCACAGTCAGTGCCGCATCAAGAACAAGGTTCTCGGCAGGCATGGTTTCCGGAATATCCCAACCTGAGAAGGTGTGTCCCTCGGGAACGGTGTATTCGGGTGCGGAAACCGCTGCTCTGCCGCAGAAGCTGATCAACAAGGGTCGTTTTACCGTGGTCAACATGCGCAATGATCGCAACGTTGCGAATCTTTTCGTTCATAATATTACAGTTACCGCTTCCGCCGCTGCGAAAGCGTCCTTTCAGCTATTTTTAATATTCAAATGCTTCACTTTCACCGAAAATATCGGCTCAGCAATCGGTGTTTTTGTTCATCTTCCCGATTTTTCACAACTTATTGTTTTACAACCTCTTTTGCGGCATTGCAAGAGGTTTAAACATTATATCATCTCAGTTCCTGTTATTGCACAATAGAGCGGCAACAAGAAGAGCAAGAAAACTCGCCGATACACAGTCCATATCGATGTTATATTCTTTCAGTTAATTGACCCGGAACTTCGCCCGGAGGTCTGTCGCACACCGAATCGCTGATATTTAATGAAAGGATGTATCTGCAATGCAGGTTAATACAGGTTCCGAAATCGCTGCATTTTTCAGCTCCTGTCCTCAACCGATAAAGTGATAGGAATTTTCACTTTTTTATGCTATAATATTTTCATTATAAACAGAACGACAAGCCAAGGTTACAAGGTTAATATAGTTAATATAAAGGAGAATGCTGATGGGTTTATTGGATAAGTTGAAAAAAGGGCGAACGAGGAGAGGACAAAAAGAAAAACAACATCAGAAGCAGCCGTTCCAACAGAATTTGTCACAAAAGACAGATCCGGCAATATGCCCCGGCGGCGCGTTCATGGTGCAGCTTTTGATGAAAGAGAAAAGCGAGATGCCCTCAAAGGAGATGTTTGCGGAGATATTGTCGAAGCATCTTGGAAAAACGGAGCAGCTTGGAGATTGCGAATCGCATGCAGGTTTTATTGTTCATGACTATATTTCCGAAACGAATGACGACACTCTTCCGGTAATGCTGCTGATTTCCGAATGCGCTGAGTTTGAGCCAAACTCAATTGATGACTTCAGGCGCGGTCAAATGTGGGATTGTTTGAGCGACCGCGACCGCATTCTTTCCGAATGCAAATATCAGATTTCGGCTTCTGATAAGCTGGGCGGCGGTCTGCCCTCAAAGGAACGCGCAAATATGCTTATGGACTATCTGGAGGCACTGGTGGAATTATATCCTCAGTGCGAGGCAGTTTACAACCTTAACTCCGGAAAGTTGATTATGGCTGATGATATCAGAAAAAAGGAAATAACCGGTGTTGACCGTTTTATCCGTTATGCGGTGAATGCTCGTTTTTTCAATATTTACGGTACTGAAGACTGCGTAGTGGACACGCTTGGTTTGAGTCTTTTATATATAGAGGATTTGCAATATCATTTTCATGATATCGACCCCAACCTGGTAGTAAACCATGCCTATAATCTGGCATCCTATCTGTTGAACAATGACAACCCCATGAAGGACGGAGATACCGTCGATGGTATTCGAAATGGACGGATCGTGCAGGACATCCAGTGGAAATGTCAGTATGAGGATGCGCTGATTCAGCCGGCGAGGGCAGTCCTGGATATCTGTATGGGAAAGTATGCAGCCGGATATCGCGGTTGACATATTGCATCATCATTTTTAAAGGAAGTCGCACATATTTTCGACCGCCGGGCGTACGAGTCTTTCTCGGACTGTAAGCCCATTGAAATGCTGTCGAGTTTTACAGTCAACATTTCAGTGGAAACACAAATCCAATAAAGCAGGAGGCGCATAATGCAATTTGACATCATTTATACCGGCGATTGCCTCAACCTTCTGAAAACTCTGCACGATGACAACGTTCATTGCTGTGTGACGTCCCCCTCCGTATTACGCGCTCCGCGATTACGGCATGGCTGCTCAGATCGGTAAAAAGACAACGCCGAATTAATATATCACGTATCCGACTGAAGTGTTTACAGAAGGCAGGTGCGTTTTTCGTCCGGATGGTACGCTCCGGCTGAACATCTCGGACGCATACGCCGGTAAATACAAAAGCGGATTGCAAGAATCCGCGGGCGATTTTGTTGCCCAAAAGAACCCCAACGGCAGAATCGGTCAGGCTGTGGCTCTCAACAACAAGATCGAGGGTTATAAGGCGAAAGACATGATCGGCATTCCGTGGATACCGGTTTTTGCCCTCCGCGATACCGGCCGGTATCTGCACAATGACATCATTCGGATGAAGGATAAGATTGCCCTCTTCTCATAAAAAGAAAGATGCTGCTGCAAACATGACTTGATTTTGCAGCAGCACCTTTTGAGTTTTTGTGTTGCAGAAAGAATATGTTCGGTTAACGCTTGCTGAACTGAGGAGCGCGACGTGCGGCTTTGAGACCGTACTTCTTCCTCTCCTTCATTCTGGGGTCACGGGTCAGGAAACCTGCCTTCTTGAGGGTTGCGCGATATTCTGCGGAATCAACGTCGAGAAGAGCACGGGAAATGCCGTGACGGATTGCGCCTGCCTGTCCGGTGTAGCCGCCGCCGTAAACATTGACGATAACATCGAACTTGCCGAGAGTGTCGGTAAGCACGAGGGGAGCGCGAACGATCATCTTGAGGGTTTCATAGCCGAAATACTCTTCGAGATCCCTCTTGTTGATTTTGATAACGCCGGTGCCGGGAACGAGACGAACGCGGGCAACGGAGCTTTTGCGCCTGCCGGTTCCGAGATACTGAGTGGTTGCTGCCATGGTAATAATCTCCTTCCCTAAAAATTATTTGAGCACGAGAACTTCGGGCTTCTGTGCTTCGTGCTTATGCTCGGCGCCGCGGTAAATGCGAACCTTGGTGAGCATCTGGCGGCCGAGGGGACCCTTGGGCATCATGCGGCGGATGGCTTCATAGACTGCGAATTCGGGCTTCTTGTTGAGGAGCTCACGATACTTGGTCATTTTGAGTCCGCCGGGATAACCGGTGTGATGATAATAAATTTTTTCGTCAAGCTTTCTGCCTGTCATGATGACTTTATCTGCGTTGATGATGATAACGTGATCGCCGCAGTCAACATGCGGGGTAAAGATGGGCTTGTGTTTTCCGCGGAGTATTGCGGCAACCTGAGATGCGAGACGACCGAGCACCATGCCTTCTGCATCTACAACGTACCACTTACGCTCCATGGTTTCTGCTTTTGCCATATAGCTTTTCATGCCATGTCCTCCAAAGGTATGTTGAATTTCTTAATTAAATAATTTTGCTAAGATTTCCGACAACGGACGGGGCTGGTGACCGCAATCCTCCACCATAAGCAAAGCACAAGGCATATTTTACTTCCGGCGGAGGCATTTGTCAAGTATTGTTTTCAAAAAAATACCCGATTTTTCAGATATATTTTTATTGTCCGCAGTGGGAATGCGGCTTTTGCAAATTGGGCATTAATCGTCATTTCCGTCCGCCTTCTCAAATTCGGCCGCAACATCGGCCAGCAGCTTGCGAATCGGAAGATTTTGAGGACATGAGCCCTCGCATTTTCCGCATTTTATGCAGTCGGAGGCCCGCCTTCCGGGTGCGGTATGGACATTTGAGTAGTAGTAATTCGCATTCCAATCGCGATGCAGCTGTTTCGCATTCATCAGCGCAAACAAGTCCGGAATCGCAATATGCTTCTGACAGCCGTCCGTGCAGTAGCGGCAGGCGGTGCACGGAATCAGCTCCATCCCCTTGTAAACACCGCGAACCTTTTCAACGGCTTCGGTTTCGGCCTTGTCAAGGGGTTTGAAATCACTCATATAGCTTATGTTATCTCTGAGCTGCTCAATGCTGCTCATGCCCGAAAGCACAACAAGCATCCCCGGGAAGCCCGCAGCGAAGCGAATTGCGTAGCTCGCGGGACTTCCTCCGTTGAGAGAAGCGAAGATCCTCTGCGCCTCGTCGGGAAGCTTAACAAGGCTTCCGCCCTTTACCGGCTCCATCACAAGCACAGGCTTGTTGTGTTTTCTGCACACTTCATAGCATTTGCGGCTCTGCACGCCGATATCGTCATAATCCAAGTAATTGAATTGAATTTGAACAACCTCAATTTGCGGATACTCCGAAAGAATCGCATCCAGCACCTCTGCCCGGTCATGAAAGGATATGCCGAAATGCCGAATCTTTCCCTCTTTTTTCAGTTCAATTGCGGTTTCGTACGCGTTTCTCTCTTTAAAATATCTGAAGCGCGTCTCGTTTTGTGCATGCATAAGGTAAAAATCGAAATAATCAACTCCGCAAAGCTCAAGTTGACTTTCGAAAAAAGGCCGAATATCGTCGTTTGTTTTGAAATATTCATCGGTAAGCTTGTTTGTCAGGATAAAACTTTCCCGCGGATAGCGCGACGTGAGGCAGGTTTTTGCTGCTTTTTCGCTTTTCCCGCTCAGATAACCGTGCGCAGTGTCAAAATAGTTAAACCCTGCCTTGATAAATTCGTCCACCATAAGGCAAGTCTGCTCAATGTCAACCTCTCCGTCCTTCATTGGAAGCCTCATAAGACCGAATCCGAGTTTTTTGTTTATGCGTTCCATCTTGTTCATCCTTTCCTGATTAATTGCTTATCGTTATTGTTTTGCAGCGATTCATTATGCTGCGCGGAAGTTCCGATTCTATTTTAGCATTGTTGATCGCTTTTCGGGCAGATGTTTTGATATATATTTTTGAGTTCAGACTCCCATGTTTCAGTCTCAAACTTTTGCAGTGTTTGCGATATTTGCCCGCTTATGCCCCGATTCAGCTTTTTATCGTCCTGTTCTCTTCACAATGTGCAAGTCTGCATATTGAAAAACCCGATTGCATATGGTAGAATAAAGTTGAGGTTGTGTTTTCAAAATGGTTGCAGCAGCCGAAAGTACGAAGCAGCACAGCCGCGCAAACAAGGCATGACCTTTGTTTAATGATTATTAACGGATAAGTGAATACTTAGTTTATGGAACTGTCTCAAAGATTTGTACGCAAGCACCTCGAAAGGATTCATCCTTTCACAAAGGCCTGTTCGCTTGAAGCCACACGGCGCGGACAGGATCTTCTCGGCAACGTGCTTGCAAAAACAATGCGCACAAATGTTAATATTGTCCCCGTTGATCATCCGAAACTCAGCGGGAATGTTGAACCATGCGCCTGTTTTGCGATTCCGCACGATGAATTAAAGCGCGGAGTTATCCTCTATCTGCACGGCGGCGGATATACATGCGGTGACCTTGAATATGCAAAGGGCTTCGGGTCCGTGTTGGCTTCCGAATGCGGTATTCGGGTGCTTTGTCTCGCTTACCGTCTTGCGCCCGAAAATCCGTTTCCTGCTGCATTGGACGATGCGGTGGAAGCGTATCGCTATCTGCTTTCACTCGGCTACCTCAGCAGCCAGATCGTGCTTGCAGGCGAGAGCGCCGGCGGCGGACTTTGCTTTTCGCTTTGTTTAAAGCTTCGCCAGTTGGACTTGCCGCTGCCTTGCAGCATCATTGCAATTTCGCCGTGGACAGACCTTACCCAAAGCGGCGAGTCGTTTATATTTAATCACGATGTTGATCCGAGTCTTTGCAAAGAGACCTTGGACTTCTACTCAAAGTGCTACTCGCGAAATCCGACAGACCCGCTTGTTTCGCCGCTTTTCGGAGATGTTTCCGGGCTTCCTCCGTCCTTAATCTTTGCGGGCAAGGATGAAGTCCTTCTGGATGACTCGCGCCGTATGCACAACAAACTTGTTTCATCCGGCTGCACAAGCGAACTGGTAGAAGCCGAAGGCATGTGGCACGCCTATGTTCTTTACTGTATCAAGGAACGTGCATGCGACCTTGACCGCATCAATGCCTTTTTAAACCGTTTCCTTTCCCACGAACGCAAGCTTCGCTGGATGCGGCTGGATAACGCCGCAAAAATCTATCCCGCCGCAAAACGCAGAAAATGGAATAACTTTTTCCGTCTTTCCGCAACACTCTGCGACGAGGTGGACAAAACAGTCCTTAGGAACGCAATGGATGTCACCATGCGGCGATTCCCGTCCATTGCCGTTCGTCTTTGCAGAGGCGCATTCTGGTATTATCTTGAAGAACTGTCCTCCGCACCCGAAATCACGGATGAAAAGAGCTGGCCGCTTGCACACACGCCGTTTGAGAGCATCAATGAATGCGCACTGCGTGTCATCGTCTACAAAAACCGTATTGCAGTTGAATTCTATCATGCATTGACGGACGGCACAGGCGGCATGGTGTTTTTAAAATCACTGCTTGCCGAATACATCGAACAGAAATACGGGGTTGAAATTCCCAATGAATGCGGCGTGCTGGACAGGCTCACTCAGCCGCAGGAAGATGAGCTTGAGGACAGCTTTTCAAAGAATGCCGGTTCCGTAAGCGTCAGCAGAAATGCGAGCACCGCATTCAAGATTCATTATACGCCGGAAAGGGATGATTTCAGGCACCTTACAACGTTCATCTTGGATTCAAACGCAGCTCTTGCCGCGGCAAAAAGCTGCGGGGTGAGCCTTACGGTGTACCTGACAAGCGCAATGCTGCTTGCATTGCAGCGGATTCAGGATGAGCAAACGCCCGATAAGCGCCGGCAAAAGCCGATTCGCGTCGTTGTTCCGGTGAACCTTCGCCGTTTATTCCCAAGCCGCACGCTTCGGAACTTTGTGCACGTCATTATGCCGGAGATCGATCCGCGAATGGGCGACTATGAGTTTTCCGAGATTCTGATGTCGGTGAAGCATCAACTCGGGCTTCTTGTCACAAAAAAGAACCTTTGTGCAATGTTCACTCCGAACGTCAATGCAGAGCGTTCGCCCCTGCTCCGCGTGATGCCGCTTTTCCTTAAAAACATTGCAATGAAGCTTGTTTACGACACCGTCGGCGAACGCACAAACTGTCTTAATCTCTCTAATCTCGGGGATATTAAAGTGCCGGATGCAATGCGCCGATATGTAACCCGATTTGATTTCATCCTCGGCGTTCAGGCAACCAAGCCCAACAATTGCGGGGTTTTGTCTTATAACGGCAAATTGTATATGAATTTCATTCGCAACACTGTTGAACCCGTGCTTGAATTTCAATTCTATCAGGTTTTGCGCGAGCTTGGGCTTCACGTCAAAGTTGAAAGCAACGGTGCGGGCAATATATCGGATTCGAACTGAAAACAGCAATGCAGCCCGATAGTTTGAAATCAATAATTTACGGATTCAGAAAGGAGACACAATATGTACTGTATAAAATGCGGAGTTGAGCTTGCGGACAGCGAAAAAGTCTGCCCGCTTTGCGGAACGAGGGTTTATCACCCCGATATAGAAATAAAAACCACCGAACCTCCATTTCCCGAATACAAGCTCCGTGAACCCCGCATGAATCTCAGGGGTATTATGTTCATTGTTACCATGATTTTTGCCGCGCTGATCGTTCAGCTTGTTATCTGCAACATCAGCATCAGCAATGCCTCGGAATGGTCCGGCTACGCAATCGGTGCTGTGCTGCTGCTTTATGAGCTCGTTGCGCTCCCGCTTTGGTTCAAACGGCCCAACCCCGTTATTTTTGTTCCCTGCGGTTTTGCTGCCGTGCTTGCTTATCTGCTTTATATCGACCTTGCTGTTCACGGAGGGTGGTTCCTCAAGTTTGCATTCCCCGTTGTCGGTGCATACGGATTGCTCGTTACGGCGGTTGTAACACTGCTGAAATACGTTCGCCGCGGACATCTTTACATCTTCGGCGGCGCACTTATCGCACACGGAATTTACATGACATTTTTGGAAATGATGATAAATATTGCCTTTTCCGAAAAAACAGTGCTTCAGCTCAACTGGTCATACTTCCCCTTGTTCGGATGCTTTATTCTCGGAATGGGATTAATCATCATTGCGATAAACAAACCCATGCAGGAATCGCTTAAAAAGAAATTCTTTGTTTAATTTCCGATTAAGATTGGATTTCAATAAATATTTGCAATTTGAAAATGCTTATGCCCGATGTGCATGGGCATTTTCTTTTGTGCATAGCAATGCGGCTTTTCGGGGCATACTAACGGACGGCGGGCAGCGGCTTGTTTCAAGCCGTTCAACCGCAAAAAAACACACGGAGGACATTATTATGCAGAATCGACAGAACGGCAGTACCGGCAGCAATTCCGGCAGCAGTTTCGATTCCTTCTTCAACTCAAACCCGTCTCATTCAATGGGTTCGGCGAGTTCCGGGAATCAGTCCGCCTCTTCGGCAAATTGGAACACCGAAGCGGCCTCCTCAATCGACACAAAGGATCTTTCCATCCTGCAGGATGAAATGTATTCTGAAGCGTTGCTTTTTAAAAAATGCACTGTTTATGCCGGGTATTTTAACGATCCCGCGCTCAAACGCATGGCAGAAAACGCTGCCGGGCATCACCGCAGGCATTTTGATACGCTTCACGGCTATCTGAACGGCAATAACTGAGGAGGGTTACAGGCATGAACAATCAGAAAACCAACAATGCTTCCATGAGCGAACAGGAACTTCTTACGGACCTTCTCCATTCAGAAAGGGACGCCGTAAAGCAGTATGCAAGCAACTGCACCGAGTCGGGCTGTGAAAACCTGCGCAGTCTGCTTATCAACTGCATGACCGAATGCTCCGAGGATCAACTCGCCGTGTTCGAACAGATGAAGCAGCGCAATATGTATAAAACCAAGCCCGCAAAGGTTCAGGAGCTTCAAACCGCAAAGCAGGATATGACCTCGCTTCAGCAGCAAACGTGGTGATGTGCGGAAAGAGTTGATGCCGCGCAATCGCTTGTTTCGATAATGCGACACCAAATGACAGCGCACTGATATCGCTGCGCTGAAAAAAGCCGCAGCAGGGACTGTTGTATCAGTTCCCAAACAAAACCGGGCAGCCCGCGAAGGGTTGTCCGGTTCTTTTTCGCAGCAAAACATAAAACGGCTGCATGAATTCCCGCTGCACATATGTCTTGTATTATATTTGCGGCATGTCAATCAGAATCACTCAAGCATTGAGAATATTTCTCCGTCGGAGTATGTAATGAATAATCTATTTGTTATTTCTTAATATCTTTTCATCAGTTCCTTCCGTCCGGTTTTCGGACTTCTTTACGTGCTCATTGCGAATGCTAATGCAAAACGGATCGTTGCATCCAACGACCCGTTTTGCTTCATTGCGGCGAATATCCGAATTCAGTTTTCGGGTAATTCAATTCCGCTTCATTTTTTCATTGTGTGATTTGATTCGTAAATCAGTTGAGGCCCATTGCAATACGCATAATGCCGATTGCATCTGCGATGTTCACAACGCCGTCCTCGTTCACGTCGCCGTGAATGAGCTGAGTTTCGGTCAGTTCAATGAGACCGAGTGCGTAACGCATTGCGAAAACAGCGTCCGCGGTGTTGGTGTTTCCGTCGCCGTTGATATCGCCGTCATGCTCCTCAACAGGAGGTTCGGGAGTGGGCTCGGGGGTGGAGGGAGTCGTGCCGGTGAAAGCAACATTATCAACGCAGACACAGTCCTCACCCTGGCTTCCGCCGGAGTCCTTCGTGTATTCCCAAACAAAGTAGTACACGCCATCCTCGGGAGCGGTGAATGTGTAACGCTGCCAATCGGGCTCGGTAACGCCGGACTTGCGGAGTTCAACCTGCCTGTTGACATAGAAGTTGAAGAAATCGCGATCTGTCTGGCTGCTGCAGATATAGTCGAATGCCATCGTATCGCCGCTCTGCATCGCTATGGTCAGCATGAGCTGTGACTTGCTGTTAACAACGCGCTTGTTGCCGGAACGTGCGAAAACCCTTGTTCCGTCATCAACAGCAGTGAAGGGATACTCGGTGGAAGTGCCGAACCAGAGATTTCCGCCTTCAACGTTGAGTGCTGCCGCAAGTGATTCATCACCGGTAACACTGACGGCGATAACAGCAGTGCCGTAAACACTGCCGTTAACCATGACCGTGCCGGTCACGGTTGCGGTGCCGCTGCCGCTGCCGGTAATCTTTACCTTGCGCTTGTTACCGTCAACAACAGCAACGTTCTCATCGGAAGAAGTCCAGATAATGTCATAGAGGTTTGCATCCTCGGGTTCGCGGTTGAACTTGACGGTGACCGTTTCACCGACTGCAATATTTGCCTCGTTCGCGCTGAGGGTATAGCCTTCGAGTGCAATAGGTTCTTCGGATTCGCCGAAAAGAGTCCAATCGCAGTAAACCGTCTGTGCCTGGTCGGGATTTGCGGGGAAATCATCAACGGGGCTCATGACGATGGGCCATGCATCACCGTAAGGATCAACGGGACCCCATACGTCAACCATTGTTGCGTATGCTTCGGCAATAGTTCCTTCTTCTTTGATAACATTCCAGAAAGTTTCTTCGAATTTGTAGTCTCCGACGAAGGTAACGCTCTGAGAATAGCCGTAAACCGCACCGCAGCCTGCACGGAGGAGTGCATAGCCGGTAGTGCCGCGGCCGCTGAGCTTCATGCCTTCGCAGATAGCCATCCAAACGAACGGATTGTCAAGTGCGCTTGTGATATGGTTCTCGATATATCTGCCGTCAATGAACGCTTCGTTGCCGGAGCGAACCGCCCAACCGTTTGAATAATCCTCGTTGGTGATACCCTGGTTGGTGGTAAGGCAGAGATAAGAGGAAGTGCCGCTTGCGATGCCGTGGCTGTCGTAAATGACAGCACCCTTGTCGGGGAATGCAGCAGCGATCGCGGGACCGGTTGCATCATGGCCTGCAAGAATTGTCAGCGTGCCGCCGGTTGCCTCCGCAATGGAAGTTGCTTCACGGCGATACTGATCGGTGAAGGTGGGGTCATAGCCGCCGTAATAAGGTCCGACGAGCAGAACGTTCGGAGAGGTTGCGTCACGCATTTCAACGACTTTGCCGTTGGATGCGTTGAAAGTTACGGAACCTTCTTCGGTTACATTTGCTTCAATTTTGTTGCGGAGCCTGTAGTTGTATGCACAATGCATTCCGTTGACGGTAAAGAAGAAACCGTCGGCGGTGAAATCGGAAAAGCTGTCTGCATCAACATTTTCGTTGTTGAGAGCAGCGGTGTAAACGGCGTTGATAACGTCGCTTGCGGGAAGGTTGTCAGCAAGTGCTTCGGCTTCGGCAAGTTCAATTGCCGCCCAAGCATCATCCATGCGCACCGACAATGCTGCATCTGCCGAAATGGAGCTGATTTCCTCTGCAAATGCAACGGGAATGATGCTGAGCATCATCAAAGCGGCGAGCACAACGGCCATGATTCTGCGTGTTTTCATGTGTTTCGTGTTCTCCTGTATTGTTAGTTTGCACACAGCACCGCTTCATCATTTATTCAATGCAAAAGCAATGCAGTCGTGCAGCGCATTTATGCGCCGCCTTATATTTTATAATTTATTTTTCCCGCTGTCAAGAACACTGACGTCATATTAGGATTTATATCATTTTTGCAGCGCTGCCGTTATGTAAAAAGGGTGCAAGTATTACCCGCACCCTCTTCTAAAACATTAAAATTTCCTGCCGATTATGCCAATATGCTTAACCCGCTTAATCCTTATCGGAATCGGAGTCGTCACCTTGGGGCTGCTCTTTCAGCCTCACAACAGTTGTTTCGATTCTGTGATCGCGAATTTCGAGAACATCTATGTTCATGATGTCCGTTTCAATGCTGAAGGTTGTTCCGTCATCGGCAATTCTTCCGAGGGTTGCAAACACATAGCCGCCGAAAGTATCATACTCATCGCACGGGAGCTTGATATTAAGCTGCTCTGCAACATCCTCAATCAAAGCGCTGCCGCGAATGCGCCAGTTGCCGTCCGGAAGGTGGACAATATCTTCCTCCGTCTCAATGACATCGTCCTCATCGTCAAGATCGCCGACAAGCTGCTCAACAAGATCGTTCATCGTGAGAATACCGCTCATTCCGCCGTATTCGTCAAGCACAACCACAAAACCGCGCCTTGAATGCTGCATATCACGGAACAAAACGTCCGCTTTTACGGCTTCAGGCACAAAATACGGCGCACGAACCGCATTTTCCATGACGTTTTTACGACTTCTGTCCGCAAGGCGGAAATAATCCTTTGAATTCAGTATGCCGATAACGTCATCAACGCTTTCACCGCAAACAGGAAACTGAGAATACCTGTGTTCATAAATGGTTTTTTCCCATTCTTTATCGTCATCCTCCTCCCAGAGGATTACAATATCGGTTCGATGCGTTGCAATTTCACCCGCGGTAAGATCGTCAAATTCAAATACATTTTGAATTATTTCCTGTTCGCTGCGGTCGATTGTGCCCTTTTCTCCGCCGGCATCGACCATCATGCGGATTTCTTCTTCCGTGACCTCTTCATCGTCGCCGTTCGGATCGATATGCATAAGCCGCAGGACTCCGTTTGTTGAAACCGTAAGCAGCCAGACAAGCGGAGCAAAAATCGTTGAGACAAAATTCAGCAGTCCGCTGATGCTCAGCGCAAGGCTTTCGGACTTTTTCATTGCAACGCGTTTCGGCACAAGTTCACCGAAAACAAGGGTGACGTACGAAAGCAGGATCGTGATAACGATGATGCAGAGTGATTCCGGTATGTTCGGAATAAGCTGCTTAATGTATTGAGCAAAGTTTTCCGCTGCAAATGCACTTGCAAGGAAACCGGCAAGGGTTATTGCAACCTGTATTGTTGCAAGGAAGCGCGCCGGCTGCTTCGTCAGCTTCGCAAGGCGTTTTGCGCGTTTGTTGCCGCTTTCGGCAAGGCTTGCAAGCTTTGCATCGCTCACGGAAAGCACGGCGATTTCAGCACACGCAAAAACTGCGTTCAATGCAATGAGTACAATTTGCAAGACAATTTGCCAAATAATGGTTCCGGCATTATTGCTTGCCGCGGCGGTAAGTGCGTCTTGTGCGTGGAAAAATCCACGTATAAGCGGGTCGATGTCTGTCATAGTCAGATATCCTTTCAAGATTCCTTTCAAATTCGATTTTTCCGGCAGTTTCGCCGCAGGAAGAATTGTGTGCGGAAAGCGCGAACACTATTTGAATGTAACAAAAAACATAGCCAAACAAACTGCGTTCGTTCGGTTATGCCCGTTCGTTCCGTATTCGGTTATGCTGACGCTTTCGGTCGCTGCTGTCGCAACTGTCCACAAAAAACCTCTCTGCAACTTTACTGCTTCTGACATTATACACAGCTCCGGCCGTGTTGTCAACACCCTTTGCATAAATGTCATGTTGTTCGAAACTCTTTTGTGAATATATATTGTTTTTCATTGAAAAAAAGCACACCTTATGGTAAAATGCGATTGAAAAAGACAGTTAACGGAGGAAACCTGTATGCGGCGCGCGCTGAGCATAATCGCTCTTGTTTTAACAGGAGCGGCGTTCATTCTTTTGTGCCTTATTTGGGTGCTGCGAATCAATGCAATTATACCTGTTCTGATGTTTGCGGCAGCAATCATCCTGCTTGGGATATGCAAAAAAATGCCTGTCAAACCTCAAACCGGCATTGACAAATCACAAATCAGCAATGATGCTTTTTTTGATGAAGACAGCAAGTAGGTGCGTTCACCCCGCCGTCGTCCGCCGCACGGCGAATGATGCACAGTAAATTAAAGCGAAATCAAAGAACCAAAGACTGATACCATGAAAAATAAAACAGACAATACCGCGAAAAAATCAAACCTGAAGCGTTTTGCTTCCTATTATAGGCCGCATATCGGCATGTTCACTGTCGATATGCTTTGTGCGTTGTTCATTTCATCCGTGGACATCGCCTATCCCCTGCTGTCCAAACTGGCACTGGATCGCTATCTTTCCGCAACCGCGCCGCAATACCGCCCATTTTTCATCCTTATGGCGGTATGTTTCCTGCTTTATATCCTTCGCACCGGTGCAACATATATCGTCACGGCACTCGGGCACAGACTCGGCGTTCATATTGAGGCCGATATGCGCCGCGATGCTTTCACGCATCTTCAGCAGCTCGGCTTCAGCTTTTATGACAAGTCACGCACGGGCAAATTGCTGTCGCGCTGCACAAACGATCTTTTTGACGTTACGGAGCTTGCTCACCACGGTCCGGAGGATGTTTTCATTTCCATGCTGACATTCATCGGCGCGTTTGTTGTAATGCTCACAATAGAGTGGAGGCTTGCTCTCGTTCTTATTGCCGTCGTTCCTGTTATGTTGATTTTCGTTATGAATCTGCGGAAGCGCATGAGCCGCACCTCGCGTAAGGTCAAAGAAGGCATGGCGGTTATCAATTCGCAGATCGAATCCTCCATAAGCGGCGCACGGGTTGCAAAAGCCTTTACAAATGAAGATTATGAGATTTCAAAATTCGAACAGGGAAACGGCATTTTTGTCAACTCCAAGTCTGCGTATTACAAAACTATGGGCATGTTTATGGCGGGAATGGAGTTTTTCACAACCATCCTCAATGTCATCGTGCTTGCCGTGAGCGGTGTGCTTATTATGAAAGGCGAAATGACGACAACGACGCTTATCATCTTTATGATGTATATCTCATCGTTTGTTACCCCGATACGCAAGCTTTCCGCATTTGCGGAACAATACACAATGGGCATGGCCGGGTTTAAACGTTTCACGGAGCTGCTCGATACAGAAGCCGAGATTCAGGATAAACCCGATGCAATTGAGCTCAAAAACGTTAAGGGCGACATTGAGTTCAAAAACATTTCCTTTGCGTACGGTTCCGGCGGCAATGTGCTTGAAAACATTTGCCTCAGCATCAGGCACGGACAGACACTCGCGCTTGTCGGTCCTTCCGGCGGCGGCAAAACCACTCTTTGCCACCTTTTGCCCCGTTTTTATGATATAACCTCCGGCAGCATCACCGTTGACGGAATTGATATTCGCGATGTTACGCTTTCATCACTGCGCCGCAATATCGGCATCGTTCAGCAGGATGTGTTCCTTTTTGCCGCGAGCATCAAAGAAAACATTCGTTACGGCCGAATCGATGCAACCGATGAAGAAATCGTGCAGGCAGCCGTTGCGGCGGAAATTCACGACGATATCATGAAGATGCCCGACGGATATGACACCATCGTCGGCGAACGCGGCATAACGCTTTCCGGCGGGCAGAAACAGCGTGTTTCCATCGCAAGGATTTTTCTTAAAAACCCGCCGATTCTCATTTTGGATGAAGCAACAAGCGCATTGGATTCCGCAACCGAAGCGCGCATCACGCAGGCATTCGACAGGTTGAGCAAGGGCAGAACAACGCTTGTTATTGCACACCGTCTCTCCACAATTCGCAACGCGGATGAAATTGCCGTTGTTGACGAACACGGAATTGCCGAAATGGGAACCCACGATGAACTTCTCGCCGCCGGCGGCGAATATAAAAAACTGCACGAAGCGCAAAACATGTTTTACGTTTCTGTCTGAAGAAATCAAACTGCAAAAGGAGTCCTGAATTATGAAAATACCTAAGAATGTGAACGTCGTCAACGATTCGTACCGTACACTGAGTGAACGTGCCATCATGCTGCGCAACACGCTTGAAAAGCTCGGTTACAATGTTGAATGGGGCTATTATGACCGCCACACCGTTACCGTGAACGGGGACAACTTTCTTGAATACTATCCCATCCCTGTTCTGACCGTGAACGGAATCTGCGATATTGCCGTTGACTTTTTGCAAGTGTCGATCGACGGCAAGCTTTTCGCCGCCGAGTTTGAAGAAAAGCTCGATTTTGCAAAGCTTAAATCACACGGGTTTGAATGCTACGGCGTTGAGAACTATCTTGAAAGCCTGTATGTTCCCGGAATGAGTTTTGAGGAACTTGTTCAAATCGTCCGCGCCTGCGGCGAATCCGAAATCGGTGTTGCGGCAGCGTTCGAGGGCGAACCGCTTACAAAAGAAATCCTTGAGCTTATGCAGGTTTTCATCAACATGGGCACGCACACCGAAGCGCACAGCCCGATTGACGAGGGCGATGAAACCGAAAAAAACGCGCTGAACGGAATCGATGAAAGCACTCCGGCTTTTCAGGTTGCGGATGCGCTGTTAAACGAATGATGTTTTTACATAAGGAGAGGAAAAATGCTTAACTATATTCTTGATGAACTGAAGAAAATTATGGCAATAGACAGTCCGAGCGGATTCACGCGCAAAGCTGCGGATTACATCATGCAGCAGCTCCGCGAGTTCGGTTTTGAGCCTGAGCTTACCCGCAAGGGCTGTGTGCTCTGCTGTCTCGGCGGCGAAGGCAGCCCGGTTGTCTTCTCTGCACATATTGACACTCTCGGCGGAATGGTATCCGAAGTCAAGAGCAACGGAAGGCTCAAGCTGACCCGCATCGGCGGCATGAACGCAAACAACGCCGAATGCGAAAATGCACGTGTCTATACCCGTGACGGCAAGGTTTTTGAAGGCTGTTTCCAGATGAACAACCCTTCCGTTCACGTCAACGGCGAATACGACAGCCAGAAGCGCAGCTACGATAACATGGAGCTTGTGCTTGACGAAAAAGTGTTTTCCGCCGACGAAACAAAAAAACTCGGCATTGCAACGGGCGATTATGTCTGTTTTGATCCGCGCACAAGAATCACCGAAACAGGCTATATTAAAAGCCGTTTCCTCGACGACAAGCTCAGTGCGGCGATTCTCATGGGCATTGCAAAGGCAATTAAAACAGAAAAGCTTTCTTTGACCCGCAAAGTTTACATCTATCTCACCGTATTTGAAGAAGTCGGCCACGGCTGCTCAAGCGGTATTCCCGCCGATGCCGAAGAGATCATCAGCGTTGACATGGGCTGCGTCGGCGACGGACTTGAATGCAAGGAACATCAGGTTTCCATCTGTGTAAAGGATTCACACGGTCCGTATAATTACGATGTTACGTCCCGTTTTGTTGAGCTTGCAAAGAAGCATAATCTTGATTACGCGCTTGATGTCTATCCCTTCTACGGTTCCGATGCGGATGCGGCGCTTGATGCCGGTTACGATCTGCGCCACGGACTTATCGGAGCGGGAGTTTACGCTTCCCACGGATATGAACGTTCCCACGTTGACGGCGTAAAAAACACTTACGAACTTGTAAAGGCCTATATTACCGAATGATTCAATGCGACTTTCTCCGAATCATTTGATTCCCGAAAAAAGGATATAACCACCGACAGCTGCGGTTCGAGCTTCATTGTTCCGAAGTTCCGAATCGCAGTTTTGTTTTTCAAAGTGAGAGGTATGCATTTGTTAATGCATTTTCTGCATTACTGAGTATAATTTTAGTTTGAATTGTGGCAAAACTGTTAACAAACGGAAATTGCGCATGTTCCTGAATTGCACCCGATCCGACTGCTGCGTATAATAGCAGGGTAATCGGCGGAACACTGCACGATCCGTACGGACGAATGCAGCCGGCGTTTATATCCAAACAGATTGTTTAGTCATTCACCGGAATGATTTTATTGACCGAAAGGAGATTCTATGGATAAGGTTCAATATTACCGCAGAAAATCCCTGCCCCTTGAGATGCACAAGGTTTGCATCGTTCAAAAAACACGCATCCCGTCCGTTGAAGAACGCGTCAGCGCAATTCGCGAAGCGGGCTTCAATTCATACTGCCTCCGCAGCGAGGATGTTTATCTCGACATGCTGACCGACAGCGGCGTCAACGCAATGACCAACGAACAGCTCGGCGCGATGATGGTCGGCGACGACAGCTATGCCGGCAGTGCAACCTATTATCGCCTTGCTGCCAAAATCAAAGAGATTTTCAACAAGGATTATTTTCTTCCCGTTCATCAGGGCCGCGCCTGTGAACATATGCTTGCGCTTGCGTTCGTGCAGCCCAAGCCCGGTTCGATCGTTCCGATGAACTTCCAGTTCGGCACCTCTGTCGGCAAAATAAAATACTGCGGCGGCGACTACGTTATCTGTTTGCAGGAAGACGGGCTTAACAGGCAGAGTTCCAACCCGTTCAAGGGCGATTTCGATCTTGAAAAGCTTGAACGCGTGCTCAAAGAGCAGGGCGACAATATCGCCTTTGTCCGCATTGAATCCGGCACAAATCTCATCGGCGGCCAACCCATTGCGCTTGACAACATGCTTGCAGTATCCGAACTGTGCAAAAAATACGGAGTGCTTTCCATTCTTGACGCAAGCCTGCTTCAGGACAATCTGTACTTTATCAAAACCCGCGAAACCGCCTATTCCGACAAGAGCATTCGTGAAATCGTGCGCACCCTTTCGGACGCAATGGACATCATCTATTTCTCCGCACGCAAACTCGGCTTCGGCAGGGGCGGCGCAATCATTCTTAATGACAAAAAGCTCTTCGAGCATATCAAAACCTTCGTTTCAAGCTTTGAGGGCTTCCCCACTTTCGGCGGCATGAGCGTTAAAGAGATGGAAGCTATCTGCGTCGGTCTTGACGACACAATGGACGAAAACATTATCGCTCAGGGCCCGCAATTCATCGAATATCTCTGCAATGAGCTTGAAGATGCAGGCATTCCCGTTGTCACACCGCCCGGCGGTCTCGGCTGTCACCTTGACGCAATGAAATTTGTTCCGCATATCGCCCGCAAGGACTATCCGGCGGGCAGCCTTGCAGCTGCAATTTATATTGCTTCCGGCGCAAGAGGCATGGAGCGCGGAGCAATTGATGAGCCGTGGGATGATGCGGATGTTGAGCCCTACGGCGCAATGGAACTCGTTCGCCTTGCCGTGCCGCGCAGGGTATACACCGTTTCGCAGATGAACTATCTCATTGACCGCATCTGCTGGCTGTATGACAACAGGGAGCTTATCGGCGGACTGAAGTTCGAAACCGAAGGACCGCACAATTTCTATGACAAGCTGAATTCCGTGTCCGACTGGCCGGAGAAGCTTGCAGCAAAATTCCGCATGGATTTCGGCGACTCGCTTTGAGCCGCATCCGACCGTCGGAATTGCGGGCGTGCTGATTGAATTCCCTTTCATAAAAGTGAATTGCTTGGCACATTCCTATTTTTAATACGCCATCTTCTCATTACCTTTACCGAGCAACACCGCCCGACGGAATTTTCCGCGGGCGGTGCTGTTCATTTTTTCTGTCGAACGACAGCATATACCGAATTGCGGCCGAACTATTAAGAAAATATGGCCAATCTGTTAACGATATTTGTAAATATTTCGACATTTGCATTTTCGGAGGGGCAAAACCATTGCATTTTTCAAAACACCTCGCTATAATAGTTATCGGAGCAGGAAACGAGGCTCGTTCCCAACTCCTTAAGTAAAGTCAATTGAATTTGACAGAAAGGCTTTAAAAATGAAAAAACACATGACTCACGCCCTCCGCACCCATGCAAAGCGCACACTTGCCGCAGCATTCGCCGCTGCGTTCGCGCTCGGTTCTGCCCTCACTCTTTCGGCTTGCAGCGGCAAGCCCGCAAAGCAGACGGGTTCGAATTCAACCCCCGTTCCGCAAACGGAAGTTCCGACAGTCTCCGCAACCGCAACACCCGCTCCGGAAGAAACGGCCACTCCGTTTGTAAACCCGACTTATCCGCCCGCAACACCCGTACCCGTTGTCGGCGAATACACGAAACCCTGCCAAAAGGTCAAGGTTGATTTTCCGGCAACGGACTCAACCCGCGCTTTCAGCGTTACGTTCGACCTGCCGGAGGGCTGGACGGTCAGAAGTGACGAAGGTGTGTACACCGATTCGTCTTATTCCGATCTCGGTTTCAATTTACTCGGGCGCAAGCTGCTCTATGATGAAAACGGAAATCTTGCCGGTGCGACCGGGTTGCATGCATACAGTGCCGAGAGATATGCGGAGTATGGATACCGTGAGGCTTTCACTCACTTTGCTATGGGACACGTCAAATACTTCGACTGGGATAATTATCATTTTGTGGACGGTGATTCTTCAAACTGCGAGAGTGTGTATTCCGTTTCGTATCACGGAATTTCATCCGCTGCATGGATAGACGGCTGGGGTTTTCACCCTTTCTATTGCCCGACCGCAGTTTCGTGCTGTGCAACGGGCAATCCCGTGTCCGTTGCCGTTGAGCTTTCCAATACTTACGAGGACTCTGCAAGCCTTTCCAAGCGCGTTGCAGAGAGCATAAGGTTTGAATAACACTGCTTTCGGTCACTTTTATCGATTGTTAAGGAAACACCCCTGTCCGGGCAATACCCGGCGGGGGTGCTTTTGCTTATGCTGATTAATAATCAGTATTGTTTTTTTGATGGTTAAATCAGAACTCAACGTTCACAATATGACCCTGACATCCGCTGCGGGGAACGTTTGCACCGTTGGCTTCATCGGTGTCGATATGCATTGCAAGGGTGAATGAGGGGCTGACGCGAACGACAACATCGCCGAAAATGGTCTTGCGTCCGTCGGTGTTAACAGCAACGCTGACAACATCCTTATCTTTGAGACCCGCTTCCGCCGCATTCTCGGGAGTCATGTGAATATGGCGTTTTGCGATGATAAGGCCTTCCGAAAGCTGAATGCTTCCTTCGGGACCTTCGATTTCAACAGGCGCAGTGCCTGCAAGATCGCCGCTCTCGCGAATGAAGCCCTCTGCACGCAGAGCAACGCTGTCAGTTTTTGAAACTTCAACCTGGGATGCTTTGCGAACGGGTCCAAGGATTGAAACACGCTCAATTTTGCGATCGCCGTTTTTGATGGTGACCTTTTCCTTGCTCAAAAACTGACCGGGCTGGGACAGGGGACGGTCAAAGGTAAGCTCATGACCCTTTCCGAAAAGAGCCTCAACATGTTCCTGAGTCAGATGCACATGACGTGCGGATACTTCAACGATAAAATCCATAGTATTCCTCCTGAATGCCGAAAGGCATGATTATCCGCCTGTTATTTTGCATCAAAATCGGGAAAAAGTAAATACCGAAACGCAAATATAAAATATTTTAAGCAAGCATCTCGGTGTTTTTCCGCTTCAGGCAAAAGCTGTTTCCCGCCGCACCTCCCAATTCAGCACAAGAAGAGCAAGCATGTTCGGCGCTGCCATGAGATAGTTGAGCGTTTCCCCTGCCGTCCATACAAAGTCCACCTTCATCAATGCACCCGCAAATGTCAAACCCGTGTACAAAATGCAGAAGGGTAACTGCGCTCTTTTGCCGAAAAGATATTTGGCACATTGCATTCCGTAGACCGCCCACCCGAGCAGGGATGTGTACGCAAACAATAGCATTGAAACCGCAAGAAAAATGCCTGTTGTTCTCTCCGGAAGAACGGTTGAAAACGCACGCAGTGCAATGCTCGTTCCCGAAACTTCTCCGCCCGCCTGCAAAGGTATTCCGCTTGCAAGCACAACGAGCGCAGTCATTGTGCACATCACTATCGTGTCCGCAAAAACTTCAAAAATTCCGTACATTCCCTGCTTTACGGGATCGTTCGTGTTTGCGCAGGCATGAGCCATCGGAGCGGAGCCGACCCCCGCTTCGTTTGAATACACTCCGCGCGCCATGCCGACCCGCAGCGCACGCGCCGCACCGAAGCCCGCCGCGCCGCCGACTGCCTGCTTTATGCCCAAAGCACTGCTGAAAATATCGCAAAATGCAGGAAGTATGCGGCTGCCGAACCTGCTCAGAACTATGATGCAGATTGCAATATAACCTATCGCCATGAAAGGTACGATGATTTCCGAGGCTTTCCCTATGCGCTGAATTCCGCCGAGTATTACAATGCCCACCAACGCAGCGGTGACCGCACCCGCAATAATGCCGACAGTTTTTTGTTCCGCTTTCGGCAAAAACAGAAGCACGGCATCATTCACGCTCATTGCGATCGTGTTTGACTGCACAAGCGGCGTTCCGACGGAAGAAGCAAGCAGTCCGAAAAGCGCAAAGCCCGCTGCAAGGGGTTTTGAAACCGATTGCAGAAAGCGGCTTCCCGTGTTGCTTTTTCTGAAGCCTTTTTCTATATAAAGCATTGCACCGCCGCACCACTGTCCTCCGCGCTTTTCGCGATAGCGCAGCGCAAGCACTATCTCACAGAATTTGACGCCCATTCCGACCAGTGCCGCAAGCCACATATAGAATACCGCGCCTGCTCCGCCTATCGCAATCGCGCTTGCAACGCCCGCGATATTTGCCGTTCCGATAGACCCGCCGAGTGCGGAAGAAAGTGCCTGAAACGGCGTCACTCCCGAAGCATCGCTTTTCTGTTTGCGGCGCACATTTTCCGCTGCACGCCTTTGCCCGAGGCCGAGCGCCGTTTTAATTGCACATCCAAGGTGCGTAAACTGAAAGAAATTTATGCGCACGCTCAAAAACAAACCCGCGCACAGCATCAATATTGCAAAAAAAGAAGAAAATCCGTCCATACTGCATTTTATGCGGCATGAGTGCTGTTTATCATGCAGAATTTTTAAAAACAAAAAGCCGTATCGTCTGCGGCTTTTCATTCATTATTCAACAATCGGTTATGGATTTGCGCTGTCGAATTCTTTTTTGTTCTCTTTCACGGCGGAATACGAATCCGCGTTGCTGCAAACGAACTCCATTGAGCACCAAACTTTGCTGATAATTCCGTTTTCCGAACCGAACGATACCTGTACCTGCCGCCTGCTTCGGTTGATTTTTATTATTTTTCCGTTCATATCCTTCAGCGGACCTGAAACGAATTCTATCATGCTGCCGACTTTTACCGCGGAAGACATCTCGATTATGCCGTTGTTTTTCTTTATCCAATCCATAAATTCAAGATCTGTACCGCGAAGAGCGTATTCTCCGTCTCCGTAGCTCAAAAGCTTCAGAACAGCGGAATCCTTCAAAATTCGGTTCCACGCCGGTTCCGTGTCCGCATCAAAAAAAACATAGCCCGGCATCAGCCGCCGAGCCGTTTTTTTGGGCTGCGCCGCACCGCCCGTCCAATGCATAACCGTCGGTGCAATTGCGGGAAAGCCCTCGTTTTTCAACATTTTTATAACCGAGTTCTCCTTGCCGGAACAGCAGAAGAGGCAATAAGTGTTTATCATTGCTGCGTTTTATCCGTTTCGTGTTCAGCTTGTTGGCGGGCTGCATCGGCTTATCGGGCAAAACCTGTATTGCCGCGTGCATCACCCGCTTTATTATAGTCAAAACTCAACCAAAAAGCAACACCGGGCGGAACAAACCGCGCTCACAGCGTGGTAAGCCATGCAATTATTCCGACAATTACTGATGATGTGATTCCGTAAACAAGCACCGGGCCGGCAAGGCTGAACAGCTCCGCTCCGACACCCATCACAAGCCCTTCACGCTTATGTTCCATTGCAGGCGCAACGATCGAGTTTGCAAACCCTGTTATCGGAACGACCGACCCTGCGCCCGCAATTGCACCGAGTTTATCGTAAACCCCGATTCCCGTGAGCAATGCGCCTGCGAAAATCAAAACGATCGAAGTGAACGCCGCACGTTCCTGTTCCGCAAGGTTCAATACCGCCGTTCCGAAATCCCCTATAAGCTGCCCGATGCAGCAAATCGCACCGCCTGTCAGAAACGCAAGAATGCATTGGCTGAAGGTTTTGCTTTTCGGAGCTCTTGCGTTCACTGTTTCGCGGTATTTTCGGTGTTCAAGTTTTTCTTCCGGAGTGAGCCTTCGCCCGTGTTTTACCTCATTTGCCATCAGTTTGTTCCTCCTGCATTGCTGCCGCATTGATTATGAACGCGGGCAGTATAGGTTTTGTAGCGGATTTCCCTGTCATTGGTTCCCTGTTTCATGTTTTCATCCACTCCGAATGCAGGCGGAAATATTGTGTTGGTCATGATGTTTTTTTCGTCAAACGGAATCATTATGCACCTCCGCACAGACAAAACTTGCACCGCTGAACATGGACTCCGCTTTTTCTTCATACGAGTATGATTGTCCCGCAAAATACGCACCGAAAGCGAGTGCAAGCAGAATCAAAACAGCCGAAACAATGCGCCCCATACGCCCTCTTCCCGCTTTTGTCACTTCGATTGTTTTTTTATCATTCACCGCAGCACCGCTGCCGGCTGAAATACCAAATGTTTTTTTCAAAACACAAACCACCTTTCGCGGGCAACTTTTTTTCATCGCCCTTTGTTTGATTGTATTTTGCGAAAGATGTGAAAAAAATATTCATTATGAAACGCAATGCACCGCCGTATCCGACAGGCAGTGTTCTATTCCTCCGAAACAATGCGGCGCATTCTCAGCAGGGCACGTTTTTCATACTTTGAAATTGTGCTTTGGCTTAAATCAAGCTTCAATGCGGTTTCTGCCTGCCCGAAATCGCATAAGTAGCGTAGATAAATGATTTTTTGTTCAATTGGCGGAAGTTTGCCCATCAATTTCAGGGCAAGCATATTTGCATTTGACCTCTCCTCAAAGTTTTCCGTTTGCAAGGTATTATTAAACTCATAAAGTTTTGTTTTTTCTTCATCAAGCGAAACGCATACGGAAGGTAACTCGATGCTGTCCGCACGCGAACCTGAGTAATCCGCATTTGAAACTCTATCGCCGCTGTCAATATGCAGCCTTTCGACTGCGCTGCGTGGAAGGCGAATCAAAGTGTTTTCGCGAATAAACCGACGTATTTCGCCCTCGATAAAGCGGAACGCATAGCTTGCAAAAGATACGCCTCGGGTTTTGTCAAAGCTTTTTGCAGCAATTATTAACCCAATCGAACCGGCCTGAACCAGTTCCTCCGGTTCCGCTCCGCGTCCGGAGAAACGCCTTGCAATTGCACGGACCAGCGACAGGTTTTTCAAAATAAAACCGGCAAATTCATTTTCATCGGCATCGCAGTGAAATACATACTGCGGAGAATTATCCGCCGTGCAATGCTCCCCGCCGTTTTTTTGTTCAAAGTTCATATCAATCCGATGTTCGTGCGTTTATGTTTTGCACATTGATACTCGGACGTATTGCTTTTATTATTCCGTGTGTCTGTTCGATTGTATTCCTGCCGGAAATGCATTCCGAATCATTTTCGCTTTTTTCATCGTGCAAGTCGCTTTTATTGTCCGCAATGCCGTCGCAAACTGCCGAATAATCTGATTCCGAAAAGAATTTTTTAAGCGTGATACGAGTTCCGATATCGCGTCTTGACACAACGTCAACATCATCCATAAACGCTTCCATAACTGCGAAACCCATTCCCGATCTTTCCCCGTCCGCATCGGTCGTGAAAAACGGCTGCCGTGCCTGCTCAATATTCTCAATTCCGCAGCCGAAATCCGTAATTGAAATAACCAGCAGTCTTCCGTCCAGCCTGCATTCCATGCGAACTGTGCCTTTCTTTTTTTTGTATCCGTGAACTATCGCATTCGTGACCGCTTCGCTGACGGCGGTTCGCACATCCGCAAGCTCCTCAAGTGTCGGGTCAAGCGGCATAATGAACGCCGCTGCAACCGAACGCGCAAGTGCCTCGTTTTCCGACAGGCTCAAAAATTCGAATTTTACAGTGTTCTTCATGATTCAAGCTCTCCTTTGCCGATATTCCGCAATTGAAAAAATACCCGCCATACGCAATATGCGTTCGACTCTCCTGTTTGCATTGATGATTCTCAGCCGCCCGCCCCCTTTAGACACGACCTTATATCTGCCGAGCACGATCCCGATTCCGGAGCTGTCCATAAACGATACAGATTCAAGATCAAACGTCAGCAATTTATATCCGCCTCTTTCAAGTTCGGCATCAATTGCCTCGCGGATTTGTTTTGAATTGTGGTGATCAATCTCACCTGCAAGTGCAGCAATGAGTTCATCACCGCTTTTTTCAATTGTCACATTCATTTTCGCTCATCCTCCATTGTCAATGAACTTTACTCAATTCAAGCCGTTTTTTCGGAAATGGGCCGTGGAACGAACCCTTTTGCGCTCAAAAGCCCGGTCGGTGTGTTCCGGACGGCTTTTCAATCCGTATTTGCCGAATGCCGTCACTTTTCTAATGCCCAATCGTCGATTGCCTTATGTTTATCACTGTTATTCGCAAGCCGCAGTCTTTCCTGCATCGAATCCGGGCGCATTCTGACTTGTTTTGTCTTGTTGCAAAAATCGATAAAATGGGTTATGATAAATGCAGAAATCCGACGGTCGAAAGCGGCATTGCATTAATTCCGCTTTTCGAAAGTCTTGTTTTTGAAGGGAAATCGGTATGGAGCGCATTGTTTTCAACTCCTGCGGCAAAAGTATGCAATATGAAATGCTCATCGGAACATCGCTTAACGAATTCGGCAATGAAATTTGCCGTTTCTTGCCCTGCGGCAGAGTGTTTATTCTGACGGACAGCAATGTTGCGCCGCTTTTTCTTGAGGATGTATCCGCCGCTCTCCGCGCATTCGGGATTGACGTTCTCAGCCTTGTTGTTTCGGCAGGCGAGGAGAATAAGCGGCTTGAAACAGTGCAAAGCATTCTTGCTTTTCTTTTGAATGGCAATGCCTCCCGTTCGGACGTGCTGCTCTGTTTCGGAGGAGGAGTTATCGGCGATATGGGCGGGTTTGCTGCGTCCGTGTACATGCGCGGGATCAATTTTATCGCAATGCCGACAACCCTTATCGGCATGACCGACAGCTCCGTCGGCGGAAAAACCGGAGTGGATTTCTGCGGTGTCAAAAATGCAGTCGGCAGTTTTCATGCACCCGTGCTTGTTGTTTGCTGCACGGACTTTTTAAAAACCCTGCCTTTGCGCGAGCTGCACTCCGGCATCGGTGAAATAATCAAATACGCCGTTATCGGAGGCGACAGCATACTGAATCTGCTGCAAGGCGGCATTATTAACAACGCTGCGCTTATATCCGCCTGCTGCGAAATCAAACGTAAATTTGTCGAAGAAGATGAATTTGACAACGGCACGCGCCGCATTTTGAACCTTGGACATACATTCGGCCATGTTTTTGAAGCGGCAAGCCGCTTTTCGCTCAGTCACGGCGAAGCCGTCGGACTCGGGCTCGCCGCTGCTGCGGATTTCGGTGAAAAACTCGGTTTCACAAAACGCGGCATCGCTCAAAAAATCATTTCACTGCTTCGTGAGCAGGGCTTGAAAACAAACTATGCGCCCTACTGTACCGAAACTGCCGCCGAACTGCTGCTGCATGACAAAAAGGGCGATCGCAGCGGCATCGATATGGTGTTCATCAAAGAATTCGGGCATGTGTTCACGCATCGCGTTTCAACTGAATCCGCAATCGCTTTTTTAAGCAGCTCCTGTAAATTTTGAGGCATTGCACATGAGTTATATCATTGTTTCGTCAAAGAAGCTCAGCGGCCGAATTGAACCGCCCCCATACAAAAGCGAAGTGATACGACTTTTGATTCTTGCAGGGCTGTGCGGCATTCGGCCGGCGGAGTTCGTTCATCTTCCGAATAATTGCGGTGAGGATATCAAAAATGCCGTCATTGCCGTGAATGAAGCTTTTTTTAATACCGATGCCGAAAGCGGAAAAGTATCCCCTCTTTCGGTTCATGTCGGAGAATCCGCAACGCTGCTGAGGCTGCTGCTTCCTTCTCTTCTCCGACGGCACTCACAGGTTCGTTTTTTTGCCGGCTCAACCCTTCTTGAGCGAAATTTTGATGAGTTTAAAATCTGTCTCGGCTGCCGTATCGAACGGCACAGCGAGTTCATCGAATTTTCCCGTCGTGCCGAACATCTGCCGCTGTATTCATGCAGCGCAGCGGAGAGTTCACAGTTTGCAAGCGGAATGTTGATCCTGCTTGCGTCGGAAACTCTTTCCGGCAGTCAAAACGAGTTTTTCGAACTCGAAATAACGAACCCGTCCTCTCGGCCGTATATTGAACTTACGCTGGATGTTATCCGCCGATTTGGGTGCCGTATTGAACCGAATGACAAGAGCAGGTACCATCTTGCTCACGGAACACTGCGCCCGCCTTTGGGGTTTCCGTCCGCAGCTGCCTGTTCATACGACTGCTCCTATGCCGCAAATTTCGTTGCCGCAAACGCTCTCGGGTCGGAAGTTTGCCTTCCTCCGCCGTTGAACGGCGAAAAAAAACAGGCGGATTTTGCGATTCGCAAATTCGTTTTCAAAGACAATATCGATATTTCCAACTCTCCGGATCTGTTTCCGATTCTTTGCATATTGTCCTGCGGCAAAACAGGAAACACGGTTATTACAGGTACTGCCCGCCTTCGCGGAAAAGAAAGCGACCGCGTGAACGCAATGCTTGAATGCATTCGTTCCCTTGGCGGAAGTGCCGAATGCGGCGAAAACAACATCATAATTCACGGAACGGGAACGCTCCGCGGCGGAACGGTTGATTCTTTTCATGATCATCGCATCGTGATGGCAGCGGCAATTGCATCACTCATTTGCTCAAATCCCGTTGTGATTCGCGGCTTTGAAGCGGTGAACAAAAGCGCACCGCAGTTTTTTAATGATTTTCAGGCTCTCGGAGGAACAGTGATTGAATACGTTCGGTAATATTTTTCGTGTTGAAATCTTCGGTGAATCCCACGGTCCCGCTCTCGGCTGCACGCTGGACGGACTTCCCGCGGGTTTTCAGCCCGATCTTGAAGATATCGTCTTTGAGCTTTCACGGCGGCGTCCGCGGCAAAGCATCGAAAGCACCGCACGGCGTGAAGCGGACTCTTTTGAAATTCTTTCGGGTTTTTTCCGCGGCCGATTTACGGGAATGCCGCTGACCGCCGTTTTCCGCAATTCCGATGCGAAACCCGCAGATTACTGCGGTACCGCTGCACGTCCGTCCCATGCGGATTATGCAGCAAATCGGAAATACGGCGGGTATAACGACCCGCGCGGCGGCGGTGCATTTTCAGGGCGGCTGACTGCCCCGCTCGTTTTTGCCGGAGCGATTGCAAAGCAGCTTCTCCGTGAACACGGAATCCGAGTTTTCTCGCATGTTCTTCGTATCGGAAACATATCCGATTTGCGGTTTGAACCGTGCATGTGTGAGCAGCCGATGCTTGACCCGTTTTTTCCGCTTGTTGCCCCGAACAGGCGCAGTGCGTTTGAGGAGCTGTTTGAAAAGGCTGCCGCTGACAAAACAAGCCTTGGCGGAATCGTTGAATGTGCCGCATTGCTCGAACCCGAATCGGCATTTTTCGGCGAACCGTTCTTTGACGGTGTTGAAAGCATGATTTCGCATATTGTGTTTTCAATTCCCGGAATTCACGGAATCGAATTCGGTGCGGGGTTCGGTTTTGCGGACCTTGACGGTGCCTCGGCAAACGACCGCATTCTTTCGGGCGGAAAAACAAAAACGAACAATTCCGGCGGAATTAACGGCGGCATTGCAAACGGTATGCCGATCGTGTTCCGTGCCTGTTTCCGCCCCGTTCCGACTGTTATGCGAGAGCAATTGAGCATTGATTTTGTCACGGGCGAGGAAACTGTTCTTACTCCCCGCGGACGTCACGACGTATGCATACTCCCGCGCGGATGTGCCGCCGTCGAGGCTGCCGCCGCAATCGCTCTGCTCGATCTTGTTTTCAGGCAGTAACGAATTCTCTGCACGCCGTAATATCCCTATATGTAAATTATTCGATTTAAGGAGCTTTATTATGAACGAATTGGACGGTTTCCGCGCCGAGATAGACCGAATTGATACCGAACTTGCGCACCTTTTGGAGCTGCGGTTCGATTTGTGTGAAGAAATCGGGCGATATAAGCGCATGAACGGCTTGCCGATCGAAAACTGCGAACGGGAAAAAGAGCTCGTTGCCGCACGCACAGAGGGAATGCTTTCGCACCGGAGCGACGCCGTTGCAGTGTTCCGCATGATAATCCGAAGAGCAAAACGCATTCAAAAAGAAAAGCTTAATCTATATCTTGTCGGAATGCCCGGGAGCGGAAAATCACGCACGGCGCGACGCCTTGCAAGGGCAATTGAAAAACCCGTTGCCGACACCGATAAACTTATCATCGATAAACAGGGCATGTCAATTGATGAAATCTTTGATACACACGGCGAGGCCTTCTTCCGCGAGATTGAAAGCGAAACTCTGCTCGGCATTGCGGAACGCGGCGGACATGTTGTTGCAACCGGAGGCGGAATACTGACTGTTGAGCGAAACATCCCAATAATCAAAGGCAGCGGAATCGTTGTTTTTTTGAACAGGGATATAAGCATACTGCTGAACGCAAAAACCGCCAACCGTCCCTTGATCCGCAGCGGACGCGAAGCCGTGCTCAAACTTTATGCCGAACGTATCGAAACCTACCGCAAATGTGCAGATCTTATTGTTAATCCGGACAGCGCCGGCTGCATCGGAAGAATTCTCGATTATTATAAAAGAATAACAGAATGATTGGCTGCACTGCCGACTGAATTCCGCAATAAAGCAGCGTCCCGAAAATTGCTTGCAAATGCGGGACGCTGTTGATGTATTAATTGCTGCCGCAGCACCTTTCACAGCTGCGCTTTGCAGGCAGATTCACCGTGAATTCAATCAATCCATCCTCTGTATTAACGGCAGAAACGCTTCCCCCGTGAACACGAACTATCTTTTTCACAAGTGCAAGCCCGAGGCCGTTGCCTTCACGCTTGTGTGATGTATCTCCCTGATAGAATTTTTCAAAAATGCGCTTCAGCGTTTCACCCGACATCGGCTCTCCCCGATTGGCGATTTTAAAGCTGAGCATGTCATCTTTTTCTTTCAGGCTTATGTATATTATTTCTCCTTCCGGACTGAACTTTATTGCATTGTCAATAAGGTTTGACCAAACATTGCCGAGCAGTCCTTCAACCGCACAAAACTCAATGCTGTCCATATCCATTTCAAAGCCGATATTTTTTTCACTCCATTTGTTTTCCAAAAGCAGAATGGATTGGCGAACCTGTTCATCAACGCGATAGCTGCTCAGAGTGAACGGCATTGTCTGGTTTTCGATTTTTGTTATCATCAGGATATTTGAAACCAGCGTTGAAAGGCGGCGCGTACTGACAACAATGCGCTCCGTATATTCACTTCGTGCCTCAGCGGACAAACTTTCATCCTGAAGAAGCATCGCATAGCCTTCAATGGAGCTTAACGGAGTTTTAAATTCATGCGAAACGTTTGAAACAAAATCGTTGCGCAGCGTTTCGACTGCATTCAACTCGTCAACCATATGGTTAAAATCGCTGTATACGCGCCTGATGATTTCAAAATTGCTCTTGGTTTCCAGCTTCACGTCATAGTCCCCGTTCGCAACACGCTGCATTGCTGTGCTTAACGCGTTAACCGGGCGCACAATGTTTCCGGAAAGTATCACCGTTATTGCAGTGCCGAGCAGCAGGCTCAAAACTGAAATGCCTGCAAGCACCGTGAATATTCCGACCCGCTGCGCCGTCCATATTCCGAGCCGGTAAAGCACGAACGTTAAGGACATTGCGATAATCAGAGTGCATGTGAGTATAATAAACACCACAAGCGTGAAATATGTTCGTATTTTTTTCTCATTTTTCAACTGCTGTGCAATATCAATAACATCTGTTTTTTTTCGTTTTGAATTCTGTTTCCCGCCGCATGTCTCCGCTTTCTTTTCCGCCGCGCATCCCGATATGCAGTTTTTCTTTATTTCATCATGCGCCATGCCGTTTCACCGCCTTGTAGCCCAATCCGCGTATGGTAATGATTTCAAAATCGTCATTATCTCTGAACCTGTCGCGCAGCCTGTTGATGTGTACGTCAACCGTGCGCGGTTCGGTCTCGCTGTCCAACCCCCATATATCATCCATTAACTGCTGACGGGTGAATATTCTTCCCGGATATGCGGTCAATTTGTACAAAAGCATGAATTCTTTTTGCGGCAGAACCATGCTTTTGCCGTTTGCTGTCACCGTCATTGAGTCGTATTCAAGCACGGTGTTTCCTATTGTCTGCCTTCTGTCGCTGATCATTTGTGCACGCCGCAGCAGAGCGCCCACGCGCAGCACCATTTCGTTAACGTTCACGGGTTTAACCATGTAATCATCCGTTCCCGAAGCAAAGCCCATCTGCATATCAACAAAAGAATCTTTTGCCGTGATCATCAGAATCGGTATCGTAATCCCGCTTTCGCGCAGACTTGAAGCCAGTTCATAACCGTTCATATTCGGCATCATAATATCCGAAATGATTAAATCAACATATTCCTTGTCCAGCACGTCAAGTGCCTCCTTGCCGTCGGAAACACATATTGCCGAATAACCGTGAAGAGTCAGAACACGATAGAACAATTGCCTGAGCTCAATATCATCCTCTGCAATAAGAATCTTAAACATAATTGTCAGCTGCCTCGCTTTCGTTTGAAATAAGCCTGAGAACTCACTTTTGGCGCAGAAACTGCGTGATTCGCGGTTTTTTCTGCAAATACAGACTCAAATCAATATTATTTCTGTTACGTTTACAATTACCTTTGTTTTGACGCGGCTTCCCGTCCGCTGCTTCCTGTGCCGTGTGCACTTTCAAGGGGCGTTTTCCCATCGTCAGTATTATTTTAGCACAAAAACATCAAGCGAATATTAATTATCGCCCGATTTTTGAAAAAAAGAGTGTTTTTTCGGCAGAGACGTCTGCTGTTTTCTTTTTCGACACAATTTGAATATCAACCGCTGTTCACACTCGGTTCACGAAAAGTTTGCGAAGAAGGATTAACATAACATCAGGAAAAGGAGGCAACCGCAATGAAAAGATCTTCCCAAACAGAAAAAAAGGTTTTCAACTCTGCAAACGGCTTTGAAAAGAGACCGGCCGCCAAGAAAAATTGTGCGGATTACGGTTTTTGCGCCGCGCAGATTTTTATTGCATTGACCACAGCCGTATCACTTTTGTTCGGAAAGAAACTCGGCTGGAACCTTCGCGAAAACATGCTTATCTGCATCATGACATCCGTTCTTTTGTTCAGTCCGTGGCTTGCCGAGCATGTTCTCAGGGTTTCATTCCCGCCGATTCTGAAACTGCTGTTTATGCTGTTGATAATGGGCGGACCGATTTTCGGCAAGATATATAAATTTTACTATATAATTCCGTTTTGGGACAAATCGCTGCATGTCTCATCCGGCTTTCTTTTTGCAGTTATTGGCGCAGTGCTGCCGGACGTTTTGGACAGCGGCAACAAAAGCCATTCGCAGGCACTGAAGCTTGTGTCCGCTCTCAGCTTCACACTTGCAATTGCCGCCGTGTGGGAATTTTACGAATACGCCATGGACACGTTTTTCGGAATGGATATGCAGCAGGATACAATTGTGTCCGGCATAAATTCCTATCTGTTAGGCAGCGAAAAAGGCGTTGCGGGTTCCATTTCGGATATTCAATCCGTTATTGTCAACGGCGAAGAGTTGAGCATCAACGGCTACCTTGACATCGGGCTTATTGACACAATGCAGGACATGCTTGTTTGCACTCTCGGTGGAATTTGTTATTGCGTATGTTTCATACTTTGTGAGCACGGTGTCAAGCTCCTTGGCAAATTCAACAGTCTGCTTCCGTATCGCAGTTCCGCAATGCCGTGTTTCGACCGCAGCGGCATCTGCTCCGATGAAACCGGACGAACGGATGAAGAGTCAAAAACATCTGCGGCGTGAGTAATCGGCCGCCCAAAACGCACAAAGCTTCGGAATCTCAGTCAAAAAACATTTACACGCAGCGGTTCCGAAGCTTTAATTTTCAGTTGCCGGCTCATTTATTAATGATTCATTGTTATTTTAATATTATCCTTATTAATTAAGTTTTTTTGAAATTAGCGTTTCATTCTCTTTCGGCTATTGAAATTTCGGTAATAATGCGGTATAATTAATCCAAATTTGAACATTGCAAGGGTTTGTTTTGCCTCAGCCTCGATGCAAAGCTCCCTTTTCTGTTTATTTTAACTGCAAAACCTTGTTTATTTAATGGCTTTGCCGCGATTTATTGCCGCTTTGCACTTTGCTGCAAGGCGTTGAGCGATTCAGCCGGAGGTTCGATTTGATTATTTATCAAAAATCGAAATATTTTTCTGCCGAACAGGCACAAGATAATCTTACAGGGCTTTCCCCCCTGCTTGTTCGTGCGCTCCGTGCAAGAGGTGCCGTCACTCCGGAACAAATCGAAAGATTTCTTCACCCTTCCGCTGAAGATTTTCATGATCCGTTTCTTCTTCCCGATATGGACAAGGCCGTTCAAAGGATACATGCTGCACTTGAGAACGGCGAAAGAATCTGCATTTTCGGAGATTACGATGTTGACGGTATTTGTTCAACCGCCATGCTCGTTGATTATTTTCATTCAGTCGGTGCAGATGTAGGCTATCATATTCCGTCGCGTCGGGAAGAAGGCTATGGCATGAGCCGCGGTGCAATCGACAAGCTGCATTCGTGCGGGGTTAACCTCATAATCACTGTTGACAACGGTATTTCCGCCGCCGATGAAATCAGCTATTGCAGCGAACTCGGCATTGATGTTATTGTGACGGATCATCACATTCCGCCCGAAACCGTTCCGAAATGCACCGCCGTTGTCTGCCACACGGTCAGCACTTCACAGTATCCGAATTCAATCCTCTGCGGTGCGGGCATTGCCTTTAAATTGCTCCACGCTCTCGCCGGACTTGAAGCTGCAATGCAATATGTTTCCCTTGCGGGGCTTGCCTCGGTTGCGGACGTTGTTCCGTTGCTTGACGAAAACCGTGTTTTTGTTAAGTTGGGGCTTGATGCGATAAACAGCGGCAATTGCTGCAACGGGCTTTACCGTCTTTTGAACGGTGTTCCCACTGCACGTCGGCCGTATAATGCATGCACTCTCGGCTTTGCTGTTGCCCCGCGGCTTAATGCCTCCGGGCGAATGAGCGATGCTTCACTCGGAGTTGAGCTTTTTCTTTGCCGCGACCCCAATCGTGCCGACGAGATAATCGCCCGCCTTAACAAGCTCAACGAGCTGCGTCAGCAGGATGAAGCAAACATTCTTAACGATGCAATTCGCCGTCTTGAACCCTGCGACCTTTCGGACACAAGAGCAATCGTCCTCCGTTCCGAAACATGGAATGCCGGTGTTATCGGCATTGCCGCTTCACGCATTGCAGAAATGTATCACCGCCCGACGATACTGTTTTCGGAATCCGACGGAATACTCAAGGGCTCTGCGCGGTCAATAGACGGAGTCAACATACATGAGGTGCTTTGTTGCTGCCGTGAATTTTTCGTTCGTTTCGGCGGCCATGCAAAAGCGGCCGGAATAACAATGGAATCCGCATTTTTTGAGGATTTTCGCTTTAAACTCAACGCCTGTCTTAAAGCAGGCTATGATGACTCCGTGTTCATCCCGTGCAAACGATACGAATTCGATATTCCGCTTGAGCAGGTCACCCGAGAATTGATTGCCGAACTGACCCGCCTCGCCCCGTTCGGAGAGAGCAACCCTTCCCCCGTCTTCCGCTCCCGCCATGTGGCCGTGAGCAGGCTGCGCCGCTTCGGCAGCGATGCTCAACACACAAAAATGGACGTAAGCCCGAGCATTTCGAGCTCTGCGCCTCCGTTGGATGCAGTTTGGTTTGCCTCGGCCGCAAGTTATTATCGGCTGCTGAATGCCGACACGGTTGATATACTTTATACGCCCGGCATCAATAATTGGAACGGTTTTGACAGCATTCAGCTTCGCGTTGTTTCCGCAAAAGCGGAGCAGCCGCGTGACATCGATGCCTATATTGAAAAAGGTATGCGCTATTTCTGCAACGGTTTGCTTGAAAACCTGTCTTATCGGCTGTCCGAACCGGAGCAGCTCCCGGAAATATGCGAAACAACCCTCGCCGAGCTTTGTTCCCGCTCTATATCCGGTTTGCTTGTGCTTGTTTTTTCTGTTGAATCCGCCAAAAAGATTCTTGACGAAATTCGCAGCAGTCAAATCGGCAATGTTGACATTTGTTACTCTTGCGTTGCGGATTCACCCGTTTGCTGCAACACCGTTTTGCTTGCACCGCAGCTTGCAAATCTGCCTGCATTCGGGTTCAGCAAGGTCGTTTTCTACGACAATCCCCCTTGCAGCGGTGTTTACACTGCGGTTTCGCGCCGAATGAGTTCCGCTTCAATGCTTCGGATGCCGTGCACGAACAGCGACTTCGGCAGGGTCGCACTGCATTTTGCCTGCGATCGCGATTTCATGGTTTGCAGCTACAAGCTTGTGCAGTCAATTCTTGCTGCTTCACCCTGTTCTCAGGGGGAGCTTTGCGGCAAGATTTCCAACAAGCTGAACGTTCCTGTTTACTGTGCGCTGTTCGCCGTTCGGGTATTTATCGAGCTTGGCTTTATCGAATTCACTCCGGGCGGTGCGCTGCGGAACAGCAGCGAAATTCGGCCTGCGCCGCTGTGCGCCAGCACTTTATATTCCGCTGTCGAACGTTTGCGCACACGCAATTTCCCGGACTCGGAGCAGGATGATTCCGATGAATAAGTTTTCAGTTTTATGCCGATATAGGCTGACTCGGTTTATTCGGCAAAAATTTCAGTATTTTTCAATAACAGCAAACAAACATTCCCGCTGTATAAGCCGTGCGGGGATGAAACGAAAGGAACAGATTTAACCATGATTATCAACGAAACCGAACTGATTGCAACGATTCGCAGTATTCCCGATTTTCCGAAAGAGGGCATACTCTTCCGCGATATCACCACACTGCTTAAGAATGCCGATGCATACGAAACGCTTGTTGAATCCATTGCCGAGAAGCTTCGCCCGCTTGATGTTGACATCGTTATCGGTCCGGAAGCACGCGGTTTTGTTATCGGCTCCGCCGTTGCATATGCGGTTCATGCAGGTTTTGTTCTTGCCAGAAAACCCGGAAAGCTCCCCTGCGAAGTAAACTCCGTGTCATACGGACTTGAATACGGCTCCGACCGCCTCGAAATTCACAAAGACGCAATTCTTCCGGGGCAGCGCGTTGCAATCGTTGACGACCTGCTTGCAACCGGCGGAACAGCAAAAGCTGTTATCGACCTTGTGGAAAAAATGGGGGCAAAAGTTGTTGCTGCTGATTTTGCAATCGAACTTACCGATCTCGGCGGTGCCGACCTGCTCCGTGATTATAATGTTTACTCGGTTATCAAATACTGATATCAAAGATAACTCTCGCGAATGAATGTTCCCGGCAATGCCCGTTTCGGAACCTTTTGCGAACCTTCTTCCGAGAACTCCGACTCGGCACTTTGCCGATTTGACAGAGCCAACCGTTCGGCGCGGGCCGCGTGCCTGCGCCGAATGCATTTTTTGCTTTTTGAACGGTACCGAACGTTCATTCCTGCAAAATTTATCAAAGGTAAAATTTAGCCAAAGGTGGGTGTGCTATGGACAGATTGACCGCTGCCTTCGAAAAAAAGTTTCCGAAGGAAAAAACCGAATTATTAGTAAAGGCAATTAATTTTGCAAAATCGGTTCATGCTGACCAAAAACGCGAATCGCAGGAACCTTATTATATTCATCCCGAAGCCGTTGCGCTCATTTTGCTCGATATGGACATGGATGCAGACACGGTCATTGCGGGTCTGCTTCATGATACGGTTGAGGATGGGCACGATATCACCGTTGAAAACATTGCACAGATGTTCGGCAAGGACATTGCCCGAATGGTGGACGGCGTTACCAAGCTGACCAACAGCAATCTTTCCCACATGCTGTCAAAAGAAGACAGACAGGCCGAAAATCTGCGCAAAATGTTCCTTGCAATTGCAAACGATGTTCGCGTTGTTGTTATCAAGCTTGCGGACAGACTGCACAACATGCGCACACTCGGTTATTGTTCAAAGGAAAAGCGTGTTCGCAAAGCACGGGAAACCATGGATGTTTACGCCCCCCTTGCGGACAGGTTCGGAATGGGTGCCATAAAAGTCGAACTTGAGGATTTATCGTTCAGCTATCTGATGCCCGAAGAATGCCGCCGCCTTCAGTCCCTTATCGAACCGAAGCAGGAAGAACGCATGGGACTGCTCAAAAAAGCCATGCACAAGCTTGAAATTGCACTTAAGGATGCCGGAATCAAAGCGGAGGTCAGCGGACGCAGAAAGCATATTTACAGCATCTATCGCAAGCTGAACATAAAAAAAGTCGGACTGAACGAGATTTATGATCTTGTTGCACTTCGCATAATTGTTGATACCGTGCAGGACTGTTACGGTGCGCTCGGCATTGTTCACTCGCTTTGGCGTCCCTTCCCCGGCAGGTTCAAAGATTACATTTCAATGCCTAAAACCAACATGTACCGTTCTTTGCACACGACGCTTTTCAGTGATCTCGGAATGCCGTTTGAGGTGCAGATTCGCACTTGGGAAATGCACCGCACTGCCGAATACGGTATTGCCGCACACTGGATGTATAAAGAGGGCAGAACACGGCAGGATGAGCTGGACACAAAGCTTGCGTGGCTGCGTCAACTTGTTGACTATGATTCCGATGCAAACTCAACAAAGGAATACGTTGACAACGTTCGACACGATTTTTTCTCCGACTATGTTTTTGTTCTGACTCCGAACGGCGAGATTATCGACCTGCCTCTTGGCTCAACGCCCGTTGATTTTGCTTACCGTATTCATTCGAACGTCGGCAACCACACACAGCACGCAAAAGTCAACGGTGCGCTTGTGAAGCTTGACTGCAAGCTTAAAACCCACGATGTTGTTGAAATCATTACGAACCCGCAGGCAACGCCGAGCCGCGACTGGCTTAACTTTGTAAAAACATCCCAAGCCAAAGCAAAAATCAAACAATGGTTCAAAAAGGCGAATCGTGAAGAAAATATTGTCCGCGGCAAAGAAATGCTTGCCGACGCCGCAAGACGACAGGGGCAGAAGCTTGCCGACCTTACGAAGGCCGAATTGTGCAAACCTCTGTTGAAACGCTTCTCCATGAACGAAATGGATGATATTTATGCGGCCATAGGCTACGGCGGAATCACAACCGGGCAGGCATTGCATAAACTGATGGAAGCCCGGCGAAAAGTTCAGCGTGAGGAGGAGCTTGCGCGCAAACTTGAAGAGCAGGAACACGCTCCCGCAAAAAGCTTTGACGCAAACGGAAGAGCCGTCATTGTCAAAGGCGAGGCCAACATGGTTGTTCGCTTTGCGCAATGCTGTTCTCCCCTGCCCGGCGATGAAATTTTCGGATATATCACGCGCGGCAGAGGTGTTTCGATTCACAGCAGAAACTGCCCGAATGCCGCAGCACTGCTTGCCGATGCGGACAGGATAATCGATGTTTCATGGGCGGACGGCGAAAGTGCAAAATTCCCCGTAACAATTCATATCGTCGCTTCGGAACGCGTCGGGCTGCTGATGGATATTTCACAGATGCTGATGAACATGAAAATCAACATCAATCTTGTCAACGCAAAGCCTGTTGAGGACGGCACAAAGATCGAAGCAACCATGGGGTTTCAGGTCCAAAACGCCGAGCATCTCGACAGCATTATAAAAAATCTTATGAAAATTAACGGTGTAAAATCTGTTTCAAGGGTGAGATCCGTATGAGAGCTGTTGTTCAAAGAGTCCGCCGCGCAAGCGTTTCCGTCGCCGGCGAATGTGTCGGCAAAATCGAAAGAGGGTTGCTTTTGCTTATCGGCATAGAACCTTCCGATGTGCAGAGTGACATTGACTATATCGTTAAAAAATGTACTCAACTCCGCATTTTTGAAGATGCAGACGGCAAGATGAACCTTTCCGCCGTTGAACTCGGGTATGAAATTCTGCTGATTTCACAGTTCACGCTTTTCGGCGATGCCCGTAAAGGCAACCGCCCGAGTTTTATTGCTGCCGCTCGTCCCGAAACGGCGATCCCCGTCTACGAAAAGCTCATCGACGCTTTTCGCACTCAGCTGCACACCGAAACGGGTATTTTCGGCGCGGATATGCAGGTTGAGCTTGTCAACGACGGTCCGGTCACGATCCTGCTGGACAGCAAAAAAACGTTTTAATTTCGCTATATTCAGTCTATGTTTAAAAAGGAGAAAAGCCGCATGAAAATTCTTTGTGTCCCAACCGGTCCGCTTTCCGTAAATACCTATATCGTTTTTAACGAATCCGCCGAAACGCCTTCAAATTCCGAAAGGATTCCCTGTGTTGTTATCGATCCGGCGAATTCGCACAAGGTGGTTGAAGTTCTAAATCAAAACAACCTGCACTGCACCCATATTCTGCTGACGCACGGTCATTTTGATCACACAATGGGCGTTGCGGAATTGAAATCGCATGAAAACGCACTTGTTGCAATTCACGAAGCGGATGCGGGCGCACTTGCAGGCGGAAAAGCAAGCCTTGCCTACCTCGGCGGTGCGCTTGTGAAGCCCTGCAAAGTGGACATCATCCTCCACGGCGGCGAATGCTTCACCGCTGCCGGTATTGAATTCAGCGTTCTGCACACCCCGGGGCATACCAAGGGCGGCGTATGCTATGTTATCGAAAAAGAACGTGTGATTTTTTCCGGCGACACGCTTTTCCGTCTCAGCGTGGGAAGAACCGATCTTGACGGCGGTGACAATGATGCACTTTACAACTCCCTGCTCCTGCTGACAGGCAGGCTGAAAGGCGATTACCGCGTATTCCCCGGCCACATGGGTGAAACAACTTTGGATTTCGAACGGAAACACAATCCGTATCTGCGCGGCGGCGGAAACCAAGACTATTGACGGAAAATACAGAAAATGCCGCAGCTGCATTAAAGAGGCAAACAATATGTTTTTATTCACAAACAGACAGGATTTTTTTAACGATATATGCGAAGAAATACGGCTTTTTCTGCCCGGTGAGGAGATAGCTCCCGTTTTGTCCCCCGCTGAAATTCACACAGCGGATGCGGGCGAAAAGACTCTGAGTGTTGTGCTTTCAAGCGACGGAACGGATTTTTTTGCCGAAGCCGCCTTTGTTTCGAACGGTCGGGAGCATTCATACTCGTGCCGAACGCCCTTTCGCAATGATGATTCAATTATTGAAAAGCGTTTTGCAAAACGCTGCATTAAAATCGCTGTCTTCCGCGCAATGCGAAAGGCATATCCCGATGCGCACCTCCCGTGGGGCTCTCTGACAGGTATACGCCCGACGCGCCTGCTGCGCGAGCTTCAGCACAGCTGCGGTCCTGCCGAAGCCAAAAGCATGATGTTGAACGATTTTGACGTCACGCCGCAAAAGTTTGCACTTGCTGAGAGGATAGTTTCCGTTCAGGAACCGATTTTTGCTTCCGTGCGGAAAAACGATGTTGATGTTTATATCGGCATTCCGTTCTGCCGCACACGCTGCCTGTACTGCTCTTTTGCTTCACGGCTCCGCACGGCAAAGACGGACATGCAGCCCTATCTTGCCGCACTGAAGACGGATATTGCAAACGGTGCGCAAATGGTTCGCGAACTCGGGCTGAATATTCGTGCGCTGTATCTCGGCGGCGGAACGCCCACCGTGCTGACCGCGGACGAGCTGCGCGATCTTTTGGATTTTGCAGAGGAGGCCTATAATATTGCACCCGGCACGGAGTTCACGGTTGAAGCCGGACGGCCGGATACGATAACAGCTGAAAAGCTTCGCATCATCAAGCAGCGCGGCGCAACGCGCATATCCGTAAATCCGCAAACGATGTGTGATAAAACATTGCAGCTTGTCGGCCGCGATCACACATCCGAGGATATCAAGGCGTGTTTCAACCTTGCGCGGGATATCGGTTTTGATTCAATCAACATGGATCTTATCGCCGGTTTGCCGGGCGAAACGGCAGCTGACATGCAGCATTCCGTAAATGCACTCGTTGAGCTTTCTCCGGAGTGTCTGACAGTTCACACGCTTGCAATAAAGCGTTCTTCCCGTCTGCGTGAAAATCTTTCCGAATACGCTCTTCCCGATGTTTCGGAAGTTGAAAAAATGACCGAAATCGGTGCGCTCGGTGCCGAAGAAACGGGTATGCTTCCTTATTATATGTACCGTCAAAAATACATGGCGGGCAACATGGAAAACGTCGGCTATGCAAAACCCGGCAGCATCTGCATCTACAACATCGATATGATGGAGGATTCGCTGAGTATCATTGCTCACGGTGCGGGCGCAATGAACAAACGCGTTTTTCCGAGCGGCGGAAGAATCGAACGCGTCCCGAACCCCAAGGATATTGAAACATATATTTCAAAACTGCAAAAGACCCATGCCGACAGGCTTGCACTCTTTTGCAATGAATAAATGCAGCGGACAGCGTTCCGCATCACCCGAAACCGTCAGATGCGGAACGTATTGATTTATTAATATTTCATTTCAATTATATAAGAACTTTTGTGATTTTAAATTCTTTTGTCACAGTTGCAAGTATTTTCTCTGAGCAGATTATATATATTCATTTTATACTCAGAAAAATGTTGAAATTCGTATGGTCTTGCGGTATAATGTATGCGAGCGAGCGGGATAATACTTGGCTCTGTGCGTTTTCCCGTCTCCCATTCACTCGGTTGTGCGTTTCGGCTCGGTCAGCAACGTGCGCTGAATAACCTGAATCTACGGACTATATTCACACCCCAAATTCTCTCAGTTCAGTGTTAGTTTTGTCCCTTTCCGGCGCCGCCGTTTTCCCGCAGTGCTGCGGCAATGCCTTCGGGCTGCTGCGGTTCATATAAAGTTTGTTTTTTATTTTTAAAATATTCAGGAGGTTTTTCAATGAAGAACATCAAAAAGCTGCTCTCTCTGCTGCTTTGCGGAATCATGCTTTTCGGCATGTTACCCGCGTCCCTCTTTGCAGCGGGCGGAGACACGGGCGACGGTTCCGGAACCATATCCGAAACGTTCGTTCCCAAAATCACATGGAAGAGAACGTTCGAATACGAGCACCGTCACAAAGACCCGGAGCATCAGCGCACCGACCTCGGCGGCCTTTACGCCGGGGACAAGAAGAATTACTTTTCCACGACGTCATCAACCTCAAACAACACAACCACATACAAAAGTACGGTTACTTGGGATTGGGCAGCTCTTTCCAGACATTTCAACGGACAGGCGGAGGTTGACAATTCCAATCACAAAGTCTGGGACTACGGCTATACCGACGTTCAGTACGCCGATCCCATAACGGATTCCATCGAAAACCCCATCGACAAAGACAAAACAATCGGCAGCATCGGCATCATCCCCTATGCCCCGAGCGCAAGCGAGCAGGCGATTTTTGCGGCAACATGGAACAACAGAGCCGCTCAGGAATTCAAAGCTTCCAGTGTTGACGGAACCGGTATATATTATTCAGGCAACTATGTTTCCGTCAAGCAGGGACAAATGGATATAGGCTACGGCAAAAAAGCAAGCGACAGCACCATTTCGACCTTCTCCGGCAAATCCTACACCGCACGCAGGTTCTCGGGTTCGTTCGTGTGGCCCGAAGGCTACACCCTTTCCGACTCCATCGAACTCGTTTCCAAAAACGATTCCTACTATCAGGAGATTTATGACGTAATCGAAAAAAATCCCGACCTTAAAGCGGTTTTCGGCGGCAAGAAAGTTGTTGCAATCAACGATGATATGTTCGTGTTCGTCTATAAGGACGGCGACCAACCGACTGAAGACAATTACTCCGATTATCTTGCATTCTTTGCAGGCACGGCGGGCAAGGGCGTTTGGTCCTGGATCAATAGCCAACCTCAGAATCACAACTGGGGCGATGAATGGAACGTTACCGAACCTGCAACCTACGGCGATAAATACGCGGCAAAGGCATTCAACAGGATTCTGCCGAACCTTGATACCGCTGGCGCAGACAGAAGCACTTCAAGGCTTTCCGCAGTCCTTTCCGGCACGGATGCAGACGGTTCAACAACCGCAACCGCCGGTATGATGGCGCTTTCCGATTACTGGTATTCCTTCATGGACGGCAACGCAATTTCCACCGTTCTGAACAACAAATACGGCACAACCGGCATCCATACGGGCGACACCGTTCATATCGACATTTACTGCATCGATATGGACAAGGCCGGCGGCATGGACGAGCTTGAAATCAGGCTCACAAGGCAGAAACCCACAACTTCAAGCGTTACCGTCAGGTATTGGCTGAACGCAGTCGGGGAAACAACCGACGGAAACTATCTCGGTTCAACCATAATGACCGGTCAGGAAATCGGTTCTCTGATCACGCTTGCAAACGGTACGGATGTTAACCAGCTTAACCATAAGCGTGCTGCGGCGATCACGAAGAACAACGGCGGCGATGTTTCGGACGGCAGTCAGCAGGCACCCGTTCCGTTTACCGTCAAGGAGAATTCCGAAGAAAACATCATCGATGTTGTTTATCTCCCCGCCGGTGCGAAGATCGTGCATTTTTATGCGGGTAACAAAACCTATGCCTATACCGGACAGCCCTTCACGGTTTCCGATGTGACAATCAAACAGGGCAGCTATGCGGACATTATTGTTGCAGATTCTGTCAACACAGCAACGCAGCAGCTCAATGAACCCACTCAGGGCTGGTGGCAGCAAGCCAACTATGCTAAAAGGTTTACAGCAAAGAAGACCAAAACCCTCCCCGGTATTTATCCCGTGACCTTCAGCCAAACGCCAATAATTGTTAGTGACTTGTATTCTGATCAGCATTTGACCAACTACACGGTTTACACCCATCCGGGTTCGCTTACCATCACCTACGCTCCCGCAGCTGCCGTGTTCGTTTATGACTTCGGTGTTCAAAACAGCTACTCCGGACTTTTGAACGATGTTGAAAAGAACGCAGCGGAAATTAAGGTTCTTGACTCTTCAAAGACCTATGTTTCCTATGATAAATCCACAAACGCCCTGCTTTACACTCCGCAGAGCGTGAACAGCGGTGAAACCATTGACCTTGCGCTTGTCTTCGCAGGCGGCTATCAGGTCAAAAAATCCATCACCTTCCTTCCCGCCACAAATGTTCTTTACGAAGAGAACTTTATGACCAACCGCGGGACGAACGGCGAATGGAAAGCCGAAGGCACAAACAACACCGCGACCGTTGTTAAGGACAACGAAAACAGCGTTTACGGCTATGCCGATGCATACAAAGGCTTTGCCTACTACAGCAACGGCGGCGCACTGAAAGCAACGCTCGATTTGAAAGGCGGCAAACGCGCCTACACGACCGATGCCGTTGAATTCAGTTTCAGCGGAACGGGTTTTGACATTATTTCCGAATGCGGCACAGATACGGGACTTCTTCTCGTTGCACTGTCCAAGGGAGGCAATCCGTTCAAGGTTTATATCGTTGACACCTATTTCTGCGGCGATAACAGTATTGGCGGCAATCCCCCCATTCCCTCCATTATCACGGGCGAAGGCATCCTTGATTATCAGGTTCCCGTTGTTCGCGCAATGAATCTTGAACGCGCAGATTACAGCGTTCGAATCCTCGGCTACCTCACCGATACTGCCGGTGCGATCGTCGGCCCTGCAAGCCCGACACCTTGGGACGGCGGCGAAACCGGTGCGGAAGGCAGTACGCGCGGAGCGAACGGCATTGACACGAACCGAATTCTGCGCGAAGCGGGACTGAAGGAATTCATCGGCTGCGAAGTCGAAACCTCCTTCATGGACGAAAACAGCGTTCTTAACGGCGGCACGGGCATTGCGGCAAAGAACAGTCAGAACAGGACTTTCGGCAAGCGCGATACAGCTGCGCAGACCGCAAACATTTATCTCGATGCGTTCCGCGTTTATAAGCCCCTTGCAGATGAAACGAAGTACGTCAAAAACGAACAGGGTCTTGCCTACGCTCCCGTTTATGACTATGTTAAGAACAGCGCGGATCTGACAGCTGAAATTACCGAGAACTCAATGGTTTACGTTGAGTACGACGGCGACACCGGCATTGCAAGCATCGCGAACTATCATGATCACGGCCCGCAGAACGAGGTTTATCTCACCAACGGCAACTATATCGGATTCGTTCTTGAAGGTTACACCGGAACCGAAACCGTTATGATCAGCGCAAAGGCCGTTGCCGGCGAACCCGTGCTCGGTTATCTCGATACGACTGCCGAAGGCGCGGAAATCTCCTCCGGCATGAAGATGACCGAAATGTACTATGATGTTACGGATTGCGTACGTCTGTACGGCACGAAGTATATGCTTGTTCTCGGCAATATTGCCGAAGCGGGAACGGGAACAAGATCCATCCTGTCCGTCAGCGGCATTAAGCTTGCAAACCACATCACCCCCGCCACAAGCACACAGATCGCGGCAGATATCGCAAGCCTTGTTACCCTTGCATATCAGCCCGTTGAAGAACCCGTGTTCACGCCCGAAAGGTTCGAACTCCGCTACAGCGGCCGTGCACTTGCGGGTTGGTTCACAAGAATCAGCGTTAAAACATCCACGGATGTTGACCATGTCAGCGTTTACAGGCTTGCGGACGACGGTTCACTTGTTCCCGTACGCGAGAACATGCGCCCGATGAACAGCCTGTTCACCTATTTCGGCTGGATGGATTACTACGCCTTCAGCCTCGCCGTTCGCGCTCCGCGCCGCGGAATGACGGATACATATTACATCTTTGCCTATGATGCAAACGGCGTTGCGAGTGAGCCCGCAATTGCTTCCATCACCGGCAGATAAGGAGAATACCCGTGAAAAAAACTTATGTAAAGCCCGAACTTGATGTTATCGAGTTTGACCTCGGAGAAGCGATTGCAGCCTCTCAATGTGTTGCACAAGCGTACAATCACGACCGAACGAGTTGTCAGCTGCTCCCGCCGTTCGATACGCTGTTTCCGGGACAGGATGCAAACTTGTTCGGCACAGGAGAGAATCAATGTGGTGTTACCGTTGAAGGCTACTGCTACTTTACAGTGAACGACACAATGGTATTTGCGTCCTAACACCACCCACCGACGCGTCTGCGCGCAATGCGCGCAGACGCGTTTTGAAGTTTTTGAGATGAAAAAGCATTTTTTCTATCGTTTTCGTTTTGCGGGCAAAGTTTTCGAGATTCATTCGGAAGCGGAACTTGATGTTGATGCGCGAAGTGCGTTGTTTTGGGCGACTGAATACTTTGAAAGCTCCGAAACCGCGGACTGCGTAATTCAAGTTCGGCGATCCGAACCGCCTGCCGCCTGCGGAAAACTTGTTTATGAAAACGCATTCTTCAGGCTGTTTGAAAGCGGCGAAGGCTTTTTGCAGCAAACGCTTGACAGAGCCGCGCTTGAGCGCGGGGAAAAGCGCGCAATGCTTGCTTCCCGCTTCGGCGGCGCATTGAGCGAAAGCGCACTTGATGTTAATGCGCTCGGCATTGACAGCGCGCTTAATATCGAGGTTTTTCTTCCGAAGGCTTTTCCGCCGGAACAGGAGTGTATGCAGCAGATTTGGCAGAGCATCAACCTGCCCTTCCAGTTGCTGCAAAGGAGCATTTTTACCCTGCATTCCGCAGCGGTTCAAACCCGATTCGGAGCAATACTTTTTTGCGGGCGTTCCGGAATCGGAAAATCCACGCAGGCGAATCTTTGGAAGGAGTATGAAAACGCTTTGATTCTCAACGGGGATCGATGCGCTGTCGGCTTTGTTGACGGCGCGGCAAATGCTTTCGGACTGCCGTTTTGCGGCACAAGCGGCATTTGCTTAAACTTTTCTCTGCCGATTGCCGCAATTATTTCGCTCGGACAGGCTCCGGAAAACAGAATCACCCGCCTTTCGGGTGTTCGCGCTTTGAGGGCAATTATGAGCAATATTGTCGGGCTTTACGGCGGAGCGATGCGCGAAAGCCATGCGGAACTCTTTTTCCGCGCGGCAGAGTGCATTCCCATTTTTGAGCTGCACTGCACGGCGGACTTCCGCGCGGTTCGGTTGCTGAAAGAAACACTGGAAGGAGGTGAATGAAGTGAAATATGCGGAGTATGTGAACAGGCTTTTTGCAAAGAGCGCAAAAAGGGGCATTCCGCTTTCCGGAACGTTTGAGCTTACGGCGCGCTGCAATCTCCGCTGCCGCATGTGCTATATCCATCGCGAAGAAAATGACGGCGAAATCAAAACGGACGAATTTTCCTCGGAGGAATGGCTGAACATTGCAAAGGAAGCGCAGCAATGCGGCATGTTGTTTTTGCTGCTGACCGGAGGCGAGCCTTTTATTCGGCCCGATTTTGAAGAAATCTATCGCCGATGCCGTGAACTCGGCATTATCGTTTCGATAAACACAAACGGAACGATGATCGGCGAAAAACAGGTCGAATTGCTCCGAAAGCTCCCGCCGCAGAGGGTGAATATCACGCTTTACGGAGCATCCGAAGCAACCTATGAAAAACTTTGCCGCAGCGGCAGTGCTTTTGAAAGAGCCTACCGTGCGGTTGCAATGCTCACGGAAGCGGGTGTTCCCGTCAAGATAAACTATTCTGTAACACCGTACAATATTGGAGATCTTGACGCTGTTGAACGCTTTGCAAATGAGCATAATCTGCCGCTGCAGGCGGCAACGTATATGTTCCCGCCCGTCCGTGCGGATGAGAACTCCGAAATTTTTCCCTGTAAAATCGGCGAATGCGAAACCTGCGAAAGGTTCACGCCGGAGGAATCCGCTGCCGCAAGGTGGGCGCACGAGTTGCGAACGCTTGACCCGGCGATTATTGAAAAACGTGCGGAAGCTGTTGCACTCAACACGGATATTCCGCCTGCCGAAACGGAGTGCGGCGATATTCCGACGGAGCGTATACGCTGTCGTGCGGGAGCTGCGGCGTTTTGGATCACATACAACGGGCAGCTTCGACCCTGCGGAATGATGTGCGAACCGTCCGCTTCGCTGAAAGAACGCGGATTTTCCGCCGCATGGAACGACATTCGGGCAATGCGCGAAAACATCATGGTTCCGCCAAAATGCACCGCTTGCCGTTTTCGCAATATCTGTGAAGCTTGTCCCGCCGTTTGTTTTGCAGAAAACGGGCGATTCGATGCAGAACCGACCTTTATGTGCAAAAAAATGGACGCATATACACGGCTTGCAGCAGAATATCACAAAAGAAGATAATTACGGAGGGAGCTTATGCAAATAAGCAAAAATTACGTTTTAAGAACGATTGCCGGAGACAACCTTTTGGTGCCGCTTGGGGGAAGCAGCACGGAAACAAAGGGAATGATTTTGCTTAATGAAATGTCGTTGTTTGTTTATGAGTCGATTCAGAAGGGACAAACGGAGGATGAAATCCTTTCGCACATTCTTGATGAATATGATGTTGAGATCCCTCAGGCAGCGGCTGATTTGGGTGAAATTATCTCCGAGTTCACAAAACTTGGCATAATTGAATGATTTAAACCGGGCTTTACTGCATCATTACGGTTTAGATTCGTTCAGACAATCTATCAGTCTATTATTTGAAAGGAAAATAATATGAGGGTAAATACGATAAAAAAAATCATCGCTGCGATTCTCGCCGCAGTGTTCTGCTTCGGCGTTCTGCCGTCACGGAGCTTTTTCAACACTCTTTCCGCCGTTGTTAAGGCTGCGAACGCGGATTCGCTAAACGAGGCCTATGCGGACGGCACTTCGCTGATGCCTATCGGCCCGGCATTCACGGTTGACACGCTGCTCAGCTGGGAACCGACAAACGATCCGGATTCCGACTACTCAAGATCCGTTGTTCCCCTTGCAGACAGATACACGGGATTCACGGTCAACGACTATGCAAACCCCGATGCTAAACTCATGGTTTGCTCCCTTGCAAACTCCAAACACGATGCAACAAACGCACAGGGACAGGAAAGCTTTTCAAGCTATGCCTTTAACTACTGGCAGTACGCAACCTCCTTTGTGTACTGGTCCGGTTCAAAACGGGGGCAAGTCGTTGTGCCGACAGGTGAATTCACCGATGCGGCGCATACAAACGGCGTTCCCGTCATGGGCACGATTTTCTTCGACTGGGGCGGCAATTCCTCCGTTGTGGAGAACTTTGTTCGCAATTACAGAAGCGTTGCGGACAAGCTGATTGAAGTTATGGAATATTACGGCTTCGACGGTTATTTCTTCAATGAAGAAACCGCCGTCGACTACACAACCGCCGGTAATCTCAGAAGCATGATAGCATATATGCGTCAGCAAAAGCCGAACATGCTTATCGGCTGGTACGATTCAATCACCGACAGCGGCAATCTCAGCTATCAGGATGCCGTTAACGGCTACAACAGCGGCTGGGTTTCCGCAGGCGTTAACGAGTTCTTTATGAACTACAATTGGACGACTCAAGATGTCAACACGACCGTTTCCACCATGCAAAACCTCGGCAAAAGCCAATACGAGGCCTTTGCGGGGCTTGATGTTCAGCAGAACTGCATGAATACAAATTTCAGCTCAAATTATCTGCTCAACAACAACAAATTGAAGCTCTCTCTTGCGCTTTACTGCCCGAACTCCACAATGGGTCTTTCCGGTGACGGTGCGGATTTCCACGAGGTTGAACGTCAATTCTATGTCAACGGCGGCGACCCCAGAAGCACTTCCTCAAGCGGCTGGGCGGGCATGTCAAGGTTCTTTGCCGACCACACGACGATCATTTCCGCGCCGTTTGTAACCAACTTCAACTCCGGCCACGGAAAGGCTTTCTATATTGACGGTGTCAAATCCCGCGATGCGGAATGGAGCTATCAGTCCGTTCAGGATGTTATGCCCACATGGACATGGATAATCGATTCCAACGGACAAAAGCTCAGCGGCGCATACGACTTTGAAGACGCATACAACGGCGGTTCTTCAATCAAATTCTACGGTTCGCTGACGGCAAACAAGCCCAATAATATCATGCTTTACAGCACGAATCTTGACATCAACGGCAGCACAAATATTGCCGTGACCGCCAAGAACGACAGGGGGCTGATGAAACTTGTTGCCTATTACGGCGACAGCAGCACTTCAAGCTATGCAAATTGCCAAAAAGCAACTTTTGCCCTTGATGCAAGCAGCGGCGGCTGGACAACAAGCAATGTTTCCCTCGCTTCCCTCAGCGGCAAAAAACTCTATGCGATCGGCTTTGAAATCGGCGGCACAAGCAATGTTTCCGACTATCAGGTCAACATCGGCAGGCTTGCCGTCACCGATTCCGAAGCGGCTGCTGCAAGCGCAAGCAATGCAAGGCTTGAAGAAATCATTTATCTCGACGCATACACCGCCGAAGCGCGCATCAAGTGGAACGGCAATAACGCCTCCTCCTACGAGATTTACAGGCTCAATGCGGACGGCACAAGAACACTTATAATGGAAACGCCCAACACCGCGTATTATATTCCGAACCTTGTCCGCAACGATGACCAGGCCGATGTTACTATCGAAGTCGTTCCCGTAAACGCAAACAGTGTTCGCGGCGAAAGCTCCCGTTTCACAATCGATTGGCCCTATGAAAACGGCGATACCGAAAAGCTGAGCGATGTTACCGTTCCCGTAAACATCTGCCCCTTGGCCGAAGTCACCGGCTATTCCGCTCAGAATGACGGCGAACCCGCATGGAAGGCCATTGACGGAACGAGCGAAAACGGTTCCAAATGGTGCGCCACGAATAAGCAGAGCGGCTGGATGACGATAAAACTCGACCAACCGCGAACCATCAAACGAATTCGAATTGAACACGCCCAATACGGCGGCGAGGCCCAGAACATGAACACAATTGCTTTTTCCGTTCAGTACAAAAGCGGAAACAATTGGGTAACGGTATACAGCACAAACAACAACAGTTCGGCTGTCACCGATGAACTGATTACACCCGTCACCGCACAGGAATGGAGACTCTATATCTCCAACAGCGGCTCTTCCGCATGGGGCGCTATCCGTATTTACGAATGGCAGATGTTTGAAACGACCGAACGCAACCGCACGGACATTGTGCTCATGAAGTTTGCTTCCGCAAAAAACAACAAGGGCGCAAGCGATACGTTCAGTCTCACCCATGCTCCGACGGGCAGCACGGTTCGTCTCTATCTGCGTGACGCAAACGGGAACTACACGCAGATTGCTTCCAAAGAAGCTCAGAGCAGCACAGTCAGCTTCACCGGCCTTGATTACGGCAGCGATGCAGGACGCGTGTTCTACACGGTTCAGGAAGGCAAGCAGGAAGAGAGTATCAAGCTCAGCACCGCCTTTGATGCAGAACCCGGCGCGGTAAAATACAGCATCACCGTTGTTCAGCCCACAGGCGGCAGTGTTGCCGCTTCCGCAACCTCCGCAACTGCGGGTACGACCGTAACACTTACCGCGACCCCTGCGGAAGGCTATACCCTCGATTACTTCACGCTTGACGGCGAGAGGATTAACGGCGATACTTTCATCATGCCCGCACGGAATGTTGAGGTTTCCGCCGTGTTCACCGCGAATGCGTACAGCATTACCGTTGTTCAGCCCGCAGGCGGCACGGTTTCGGCTTCCGCAACCTCCGCAGCGGCGGGTACGACCGTAAAACTTACCGCGACCCCTGCGGAAGGCTACACCCTCGATTACTTCACGCTTGACGGCGAGAGGATTAACGGAAATACTTTCATCATGCCCGCACGGAATGTTGAGGTTTCCGCCGTGTTCACCGCGAA